>CAACVD010000060.1_pt1 | contig 25162 bp, 36 predicted proteins | sample 2381771 | NCBI WGS metagenome assembly CAACVD01 (sample SAMEA5211965, study PRJEB30684) | marine metagenome | biome: Marine; feature: Epipelagic; material: Water | collected 2015-10-15 | depth 15 m
TTCACCCCATCAGCCATAATATAAAAGTCTTTGATCTTGGCAGCATCTTCACACTGATTGTTGCGATATGTAGTGCAAACATTTCCAGCATGGTTACCATAATGGTTGCCGTTACTGTAGTTGCCCACAATAATCATTTGTCCATCCAGGATCAACTTGCCGTTTTCTGTAGCAGTAGCCATCTGATTCATGCCTGCACTGTATGCAGTGCCAGCATTACCAGCGGCTTTAACCAATACCATTTCATCTCCCAGTGCTTGTTTCCAGCGGCGGGCAGCGTCTTTGGCACCGTTGTAACCATTAACACTGTAATACCAGTGTGTGTTGTGCCAGTTACCGTCGCCGTCTTTTACAAGCATACGACGGAAGTTACTGTCCAATCGTGTCTCTGCACTAGTGTTAATTGCTACGGCACCAAGGTTGCGACCCCATTGTGCAGCTTTGATTGCATTCTGAAAACTAAAACCATAACCACTGCTGACTTTTGCAATAGCTAGATCTGCATCAAATGCAGCGCCGTGTACACCACTTCCATTGCGCTGAGCTGCAACAATACCAGCAACATGAGTACCGTGCCAACTGTTACTGGACATATTATCCTGTCCAGTGTAATCACGAGTATATTTGATAGCATCTTTCAAATCTGGATGATTTAGATCTGCGCCACTATCTGCAATTACTACTAGGCTTCCACTGCCAGTCCAACCACGGCTGTAAGCGAAATCAAAACCGTGTGCATAGAGGTTTTTGCCAAATTCATTACCTCTATAATAGTGGGGATTTACATTATAGCCACTAGTACGTTCGCCCAGATCCTGAGTGTTTACAATACCAGTAACTGGTGCAGTGCTGGTATCCACAACCCTTGTGCCAGTGTTTGAGTTAGGGTTCACAGGTTCTGTACGTGTAACACATTTACCTGGCTTGAGCTTACGCTTGCGGGGCAACAGTTTCTTCACAGTGCTACGAACGACACGATTGCCTGTGTTCATAATATCAATAGTGCTGACATCCACTGCATCATAATGTTGATGATATTCTGGATAGCAAGTGCGAATAGTACGCACATTACCTTTAACAGATATGTCGTTATTACTGCCGTTTGGAATACGCTCCATGTGACTGTAATATTTAGATCCAGTTTCTGTAACAGTTTTTACTACAACAGGAGTAGCTGCACTACGTTCTTCGCGACACTTGCCAGGCTTTAGTGCACTGCGCTTACGCGGCATCAACCTTTTAGTTTTGTTAATGGTCTTAGTAGTGCCATCACTATAAAACTGAACCATACTAACATCACGTGCATCGTAATGTTGATGATATTCAGGAACACAAGTGCGTGTAATCACAACACCATTTTGTACAGTGCGTGTAACGACAGATTGTTGAGGCAAACGCTCAAGATGGCTGTAATATTTTTTGCCTTCCACTGCCTGAGTCTTTACTAGCACACGGTTGTTCAGTGGCACACATTTGCCGGGCTTGAGTTTGCGTTGCCGCGGCAGCAAGTGTTTGCGTTTATTTACTACCTTTTTACTACCATCACTGTAATGATGCACAGTCTCGATAATGCGAGCATCATAATGAGTATGGTATTCTGGGTTACAAATCATTGTAACCATTTTGCCCTTACGTCGAAGGGTCATTTTTTGTTGTCGATTTAAGGAATCACGAACCAAATGACTATAATGTTTGGCTCCAGTAATCACCTCAGTGCGAGTTACAGTTTTTGCAACTGACTCTGCATGTAAACCAATCACAAGTGCAGCAGTGATCAAAAAAGAATATTTCATATCCTGTATCCGGGTTAGTTTCTAAGTATAACTAATATACAACTTACACAGGCGATTGTCAATCTTTATCTTTAGAGTCTGTAACATTCTGCCAAAAACTATATTTTTCTACTACCTCTAAATAGTTTTGCCAGGCTTGTTCTACTTCTGGAAATTTCTCTCTAAGTGCAATTTCTCTGGTCATTCTATCTACCATTTCCTGACGCTGTGCTACTCCCCAAAAGGTATGTTGTTCGGTTCCTAAGTCACCTTCATAATATCCCTGAGGCATAATAGGATCAGAATCTCCAAAATCTAATAGATTTTGAGGATTCCAATCATCGTCCCATTCTATTAAATTCAACTCGTTTAAAAGTTCACTATCCAATGTAAATACATTATCCGATGTATCGTTGGATACAACTCCATAAATTAAGTCTCCATTTTCATTCATAGTGAATTTATTGTCATCGTCTGCAGAACTCATTGTTTTCCCTTTAGCAAATAGTATGTTGCTATTAAGTTATTTAATGCATGTTTCATCATTAAGTTTTCTTCAGCAAGTTCAGATATTAGTTCCATATCTCTTAAACTTAGGGGCAATTTTTTTAGATTGTAACCTCCCACTATAAACTTTGGTAATTTGTTATGTGGAGGATTTCTATACTGAGCCCAAACTACACCATTTACTCGTGTATAAATCAAAGGTTCACCTGGTATAAGCATATACTATTTAAGTTTTTCTAGATCCTGCTTGCTAATTTTTAAAGGAGCTTGGGTCATTGTTTCTGTATATGTATCTGGATCACTATAAACACGCACTACTGATTCTTTAGTTAACTGATTGCCTACTTGTCTATATGTAACAAGTTCTTCTCTCAAGACAGTTTTACGCTCATTGTCTCCATGCATACTACGAATTGGATTTTTCATTTACTGCTCCTGTGCAAATCCAGTGTAACACAATGATGGCCGCCGCCCAGTGTTCTGCTCTCACTAAACGGAACCACAACTATGTATATCCCTCTATCAGTTAGTTCCTTGGCCAGTTTTGGTGTGTTATCAATAACCGCACAGTCTGGTCTTACCATGAAAAAATTAAGTTGGATATAATTACTTGCCATGCTTTCCGTTTGGAACTCTTTTACAGCAAGATCTTCGTTTCCTAACCAAATAATGTCCCAACCACTAAAACATTTAGGAAGAGAATCTGGACTAACCCTATCTTTGTTGACTACAACTAATCCATCACACACAGGTGTAAATGTACTGTCTATATGCACGCCCCCATAAGTTCGTGTAGTTTCTACTGTTAGATCTGGAAATTGTTCTTGCAACCATTTTGCACCACCCGGTGTGCCGCTAACACTTTCCAAATACAATAATGTATTGTTTACACGCAAAACATTAGCAGCATCGAACCTTAGATCATCTTGTCTAGGTACTTGGATAATACGTTTTGCATTTTCTGTAACCATGGGCAAGTATTTAATTTCTTGTTCTCTGCAATCGTACTGCATATTACAGTCAATAACAGTGTCACCAACAACTAGCAAACGATCTCTAGGACAGTAGTTATAATATCCTTGGGTATCAACAAAATCGTTGTCTATGGGTCTATAAACTGTAACACCAAGATCCTGTAAAATATAAGCAAAAAAATCCAATTCGCGGTTAGCTCTATCTATAATATGTTGCTCCACAGGACCAGGTTGTTCAAAGTGACATCCCGCAGGTTTATTAGCACAAGTTGCACTACCAACCACTACACTTTTTAGTGGATCCCATTCATTTTGAGAAAAAATTATATCGTTCATATTAGTAACACCCTTGCTCATAAGTAGTTGTATCGTATATCCGATAATAGTGTGTAATTTTATCTAGATTTACACATTCTCTTAACCAGTTTTTATAATCCAATTTTTGCTTGTTTAAGGGATCAGCAGTGGTGTTTATAGGTTTGTGCATAAACGATTTTTTGTGAATATCCACGCCCAAAAACTCTATAGTGGATAGTATTAACATTGGATCAGATGCAGGAAAGTAAGATAACGTATTGTTTTCCTTGTCAAAACATTCATAAAAAACACACTGACATTCTGTATGATCGTCAACAGCTATTACATCTTCCAGTATTCGTGCTACGCCTGTATTTTGTACTTCCGTAGAATCAAAATACAAGCTGAGGTATTCTGCAGCTCCGCTCAGCCATCTTTCAACTGGATCTCTTAGTGCAACCAAAACTTCCATGTTTACATATTTTTCATGTGTTCCAGTTTCCAGTGTCCATCCATTTTCGTCTCTTAACCAAACTTTCAACCAACTACTGCTGTTTTTGGGTATAGTAGGAACAAGTATCCGTTTACACGGGCTAACTAATGCCTGTCCCAGTACAGTTCCTTTGTGTTCAAATCTGTAGAGTGTCACTGATCATTGTCCACTTGACTTTGAGGACGATATCTCATTACTAAACAAGCAACTGCAATAATTAAAATAGCACCTGCTTCATAAAGAATTGTAATAGGATCCATCTCTTTTCCCTGTAAAATAATCAATCTAGCAAGTGCAGTCATTGCAATGAAAAGCGGCATAGTAATAGGAATACGATTGTTCTTTAAAAATACTGCAATCATTCCCAGTACCTCTGTATAGATAAAAAGCAACAACAAGTCTGCTAGTTCCACACTTCTGGCTTCGTAAATACTTACTACTTCTTGTCCAGTGGCCGCTAAAGTCAATCCTGCAATGAAAATTAACAAAACTTTTTCAGTCCAGACAATAATATTTTGTGTAATATCTGTGCTCATTTTCGATGTTCCTCGATTGTTTATAATGTATTGAAAAATCCCACTAGGTCAATCAAAATAAATCCTATGTATAATACAGTAAATCCTGTGCTGCGTCTGCTAATTGCTGCACTAATTAAGAAAATACTTGCAATTAGAAATATAATATATACCTCAAACATAGGAGGGTTGGGACTGTATATAGCCATAGTCATAGCTGCAGCTAAATTAAGTGTCATACCAATGGATTCTGCTGCAAATCTCCAGGGATGTGTATTAAAGTCTTCTTTAATCCAGTTTAATAATCTACAATTACTCATTTTTTAATATCCATGTTTTGCTGCAATAGTAACATACTGCAATGGGTTTATCTTTTGTGACTAAAATACTAAAGCTTGGATGACTCTTATCTGGACACAGGAAACTGGCAGGTGCGTCCAGATAAAACTTTTCTTTTTGGTCCCATAACGTTTGCTTACGCGACATTTGAGAATAAGCTTGTCATTGGAGTAGGGAGTTTCGCAAGTTGACCAGTGTGATTACTTACAAAACTGATTAGTTGTGATCTTTTAATGCATAACCGAGCTTTGTTAGTTTTACTTACCCATTCTAGTTGATAATAACCAAGATTAGAAGTTGTTTTATTCCTACCGTTCATTTTTTTATTACTAATCAACGAGTCCCTAAGATGTGTATAGATAATTTGCATATCATTCATATTTTCTAAATGCTCAATATTCTTTGCTATCCAATGTGTTCCTGCTGGGCATGCTCCAGTTAGTAATACCAAAAGATCAGCACTCATTTTGAGTTGTAAAGATTTACTTAGTTTATTCCATTCCAAAGGAAAACTATTTTTATTACATGGAATATTTTGAGCAATCTTTAATGTTGAATCTCCATGAGCATCCAGATTAATTACTTTGAGGTCAATATATCTGGTTAGTGTAACTAATAGTGATTTAATTTGCATTGTAGAAGTAAACCTAAAATCAGGTCCTGGATTGTTACCTAAATTACGTGTGACTTTACAACCAGTAGGACAATTGTAAGATTTAAGTTTTGTATCTAAATAATTATCCCAGTCGGTTCCTACACAACCAGTAATAATTTTAATTTGCAAAAGTTTTGGATATTGTCTTTTAAAGAAATCTAATAGTTCCTTAATAAATTTTTGTTCCAAATGATTCATAATTAACTCCTGTTATCGCTTGTTGTTTACAATTGCCATAAATTCTGCACGTAGTGCAGGATCTGTTTTAAATCCACCGCCCAGTTTGCTTGTAATAGTGTATGATCCAGTATCTTCTACACCCCGACTTTTCACACAATAATGTTGTGCATCCACAACAACTGCAATATTGTCAGTATCCAAAATATACTGTAGTGCAAAGTAAACTTGCTCAGTTAAACGTTCCTGAATTTGTGGACGTTTGCTAAAATACTCCACAATACGATTGAGTTTACTTAAACCCAGCACACGTTCATTGGGAATATATGCAACTGTTGCAACACCATCAATCACAACCAAATGATGTTCACAGTTGGATTGCACATTAATATTACGCTCTACAACCATTTCATCATATTTCATCTTGTTGTCTACTGCAGTACACTTGGGAAATGCTTCGTAGTCCAAGCCCCAAAAGATTTCATTCACAGCCATTTTGGCCCAGCGTTTGGGAGTATCACACAAACTGTCATCCTCCAAGTCCAAGCCCAGAGTGTCCATAATTGCTGCCATGTGTTTTTCAATAATGGAGATTTTGTCTTTGCGATCCAATCCATTATCAGTTTGGGGAGTTTCTACACCAGCTGCTAATAGATGTTTGTGTACACGCAGACCCAATTCAGGGTCAGTCTTTGTTTTGTTATAACTCATTTTGTTGTCCTTCCTTACACGGATTATAATATATTGTTGTTACCTTTGTGTAACACATTTATTTATAGTTTACTATATTATCCAGCATTATATCACTGCTTAGATAATCTTGCTTTAGTATTTGTTGTTGCTGTCTAATACTGGAGATGTATTCACCATAATTTTGTAAACGATCCTGAATAAACTCTACAACATTGTGTCGGTTTTGTCTATAACTTTCTATATCAGATGTCCATTCGCTGGGATATTTGAACTCTGGCAGGTACATTTCACTGTAACTGCATCTGTCCGGCACAATAGGAATGGCTCCTGTGAGCACAGCTTCCATTACGCTAATGCCTAGATTTTCATGCAGTGCACAGCTAAAGATTGCCATACTCTTGCCCATTTGTGCATAGTAATCAGCTTTGTTTAGATTCTGCTTTTGGGTAATGCAAAAGTTAAAATCCAATGCTAGATCTTCAGCAATTTCTGGTTGTTTGTCTGCATTATAGCGATGCGGCCACATTACAATTTCTTGTTTGGTTGTGGTCTGATATTGCTCTAGTGATTGTACGATTAGTTCATGTGGCTGGCCACTGCGAATTGCTTTGTGATGATATTCTTCAGGGATATTTAAATTTTCCAGGAACATATCTCTATGACTGTTGCTAGCAAAGTAATTGTAATCGCTGCTGTGAAACCAACTGCGCTCTGCATCCCAGGGCCAGGGTTTATTCATTTTATATCCTAAAATATCACTAGGATCATAAGCACCAGCGTGCCAAATGCTGTGAATCTCCACTGGAATTTCCAGCAAGTCGCTCATGTAACGAATTGGTGTAATAACAAAGTTCCAAGCATCTGTAATCAAAAACTTGTCACCAGGCTTAACAATCCCATTACTAAACAGCTTACTGATCTCTGTTGCTTGTGTGGCCTTGTAAACATTGGTTGCACCAAAATCTAGAAATGCACCTGGAGTACGTTGCTCTGGACTGAAATCCTCTCCATCCACTGTGACAATCTGATAATTGCCGCCTGTTTCCTGTACACGATTTTTTAGCATTACAGGGATATTATCATACCATTGTTGTGTATAACGCTGGTCAATAGGTTCAATAGGAACAATGTAAATTCGATTAGCGGGCATCGTCAGCCTCTTGTGTTGTGTCGATATCAGTATTTGTTGTGGGTACATCAAACTCAAACAAACTATCAAAAGCATTTTTTTTGTTTAAGTTTTTAGTTTTGCTTAGTTTACCAATCAAGCCTTCATGTTTGTCCAGTTCAGCATCAATGTTTTTCATTTTGCCTTTGTAGTCTTTAGCAAATAAATCTTCACACAAGTCCTGAAACTCCACAAAATGATCTGGTACCCATTGGCTCATACCTGCTGTACGAGCCATCAATCTATTTGCCATTTGTACACTATCAATATGTTTGTAAATGTTATGTCCCATCATCAAACAATATGCAAAACTGTCCCAGCTTGTGCGACCTTCTTTTCCAATCTTGTTTAAGTCGCCAGGATCATACCAGTTGATATCTCGCCAAGTCAAACGTTCGCCAATAGGACTATCGTCCCAGGGCCAGGGTGCGTCTTTGTTTGCAGGACTTTTTTCGTCCACCATGTGCATCATGTTATAACCCATGCGCTTGTTTGTGAATGTTGTGTGTGTATAAACCTGACCATTTGCTGTAGCAATAAATGGACTTGCACAATCCATGCTGATTGTAATATTGGGATTAATGCTCTTGCGTATTGCACGTTGAATTGCAGTATACATGATACCCTGGTCCAGTCTGCCAGTACCCAAAAAGTGCACCCATTCTGATTTTTGTAGCAAGTCCAGTTCTTTTAAATACAGTAAACGACGCAAACTGTGATTTAAATTTGTTTTTTGCACACCACCAAATGCCCAGCCATTTGTCTCGTTTACCACAGGCAAACAAACTTGATCAAACCAATCATCTGCTTGTTCATATGTGCTACCCTGACAAACATTCAAGAATTTTGTTTTGCCTTGTCGATGCTTGAAGAAATAATTATTATTTGCAATTGTAGCGTCCCGAAACTCAGCATAGTTGTTGAGACCACATCGGGGCTTTCCTGTTTGCTCATCAATAAAATTTAGTCCGTTAGTGGGAATATCCAGGACCATACTGTAGTCTGCAGTATTCTCCAACCAGTTGAGAACTCGACCACGAGTGCGATCTGTTTCTGCACACTGACCTTCTGGCTCTAGCCAGTTACCCTGCCATACTCCTTTGCTGATCTGGAAACCGCCACTATCGCCAATCAGTGTGGTATTTTCTCGATCCCGCTTGTGAATCATGCTCTCCTGATCCACTGCTTTGGTCATGTCAAGTTGTGCATGTCCTGCACTATACAAAACATGATCATATGTGAAGTATCCTTGCTCAGGATTTAAAAAGTTAAGACCTTCGATTCCGTTTTCAAATCGAGCTGGAATACGCTTGGCTTCTACATATTCTCCACTCTGTTGTTTGCTTACATAGCTACTATAAAATCCACTCAGTGCTGGTGTAAACACCGCATAATCATGGTTCTTTGTACTCAGATTAACTTTGCTTGTCATAGATGTACCTTTTTGTTTATATTATTATTATAATGATATTTAGATCGTTAGTCAATAACTACTGAAATTTTACTTATATCAGGATAGTTTCTAACCATACTTTCCAGTGAGGGTAACTCATGTGGTCGGGAAAGTAACTCTAATCCTCGTGCAGCATCTTCTAATCGCATATTATAATGATAGCCAATGCGCCAATGCGTTTGATCCTGCCAGGGACTAATACTTAGGTCTCTACCATCATATGCCATTCTCTTCAATTGGATATAGTCATTACGACTGTCCAATAGAATTGCACCACCATGGCCAATGTTCATGCGTTTATCATGTCCAAAACTCACACACTGCATTCTGCCTTTCACATACATATCCTTGTCAAAAGCTCTAGCACAGTCCCATACATTGGTGGGTGCAATCCTATAACCATATGTCCATGTTAACTCTTCATCAAAATACACAGTGTTTTCTAATTTGTGCATTAACATTAAGATACTGACATATGTGTGTTTGGGAAGTATCACTGGACTATGTGTGTGTTTTTTGTATCTTAAACAAAGTTCCATTGCATGAGTACAACTGTCTGTGGGAACCACAAATGGCGCTCCAGTGTATTTGCCCAGTGCTGCTTCGAATTCTTCTAGTATAGTGAAATTCATTTGTGGCCTGTTAGTTGTAGTGTGTATCTATCTTGCAATCCTATATTTGCTGCAAAGTGCGGAACGTCTCCCTGCCAATAAACATAATCGCCAGCTTCCCAATTAGTTATAGGTGTATTATCTATTTCAAAAATATGTCCGCTCTGCCAGTTCTCTAAAAAGATAATAACCCTAAAACACTGTTCCAGTGAGCATCCGAAAATTTCTCTATAACGTTTAAATGTATCGCTATGCGTAGGTAAGATTACACAAGTACTCATTTGATAATAACTTGTGCCAACATCTTGTACATTAAATTTTGTTTTAAACCAATTGATTATTTCACAGTTCCAGTGTGTTTGCTGGCGCCGCATATCGCACAATTTGCCTGTAAAATGAGTGTTAGAATAACCTTGTCTGCGCCAGATTTCAACATCACGGGAATTATTAAAACTTTCCCTGCTGTATTCTAAACTACGAAAGCTTTCAGGAGTCCAGAAAGGTTCAATGTGTCCTAAACCCCAGCTATCTTGTGTTTCCATAATGAATTACCTTGTATTTGTTTTCAGTATCCGTGTATTGTCTCCAGGGGTCTACAATTACACTACCCTTGTCAAACAGACAATAGAACTGCTGTTCATGTTCGGTTTGTGTATATTTGTAGGTTACCTGGCTACTGTGTCCCAATAGTACAACTGCACGAAAAGGTCCAGTCTGGGGATTAGTAAAAGGATCTATTAGAGTAGGAGTATATCCTAACTCTTGGCAATAATGAGCAACCAGCAAACTGTAACTACCGTCTGTGTAAGGAACTCCTGGTTTGTAAGCAACGCCATGAATAAGCACAGGCAAGTCGTGTTCTCTAGCTTGGTCTACCAAAAACTCAGCCAAGTTACGAGCTTGAATCTGTCGGGCATTCATAACGGCATCAAAAATATCATATCCCAAATCTAGTTCTTGTGCCATATACCGCAATGCAATATTATCACGTGGATGACAGCCGCCGCCATCTCCCATACCAGCCTTCATATACTGTGGTCCCATAATGCGCATCGTGCTAGCAGCAAGGGCATCTGTTACTACATCAACATTAATATTTCCTTGACGCATTGCTACATCCTGGATCATGTTGACCAATCCCAGCTTGGTGCTAATGAATGTGTTGTAAAATACCTTGATACATTCACATTCATCCCAGGTTCCAATTACATAACGAGGATTGTTTTGCATAATTGTTTTGTAAAAATCCACAAGCTGCTTTGCATCCCCTGTTTCGCTTCCATCCTCGGTGCCAATCATCACCATTTCAGGATTAACCATATCCCAGGCCACACTGCCCATGGCAATAAGATATGGATTGTAAGCAAAACGTGTACGAGTAATTAGTGGCACAAATTCACGTCTTACAGTACCAGGCAACACTGTGCTGATTAAAACCAACAGTTGATCTTTGTTCATGTATTGGTTGGCTTCTGAAACTACATTGCGAACAATGTTGTAATCAAAGTCCTTGGGCTCAAGATGTGCAGTTGGTGCACGCCCATCGTATTCAGGATCGTGTGGTGTAGGAACAGCAATAAAAACAATATCTCTGTCCCGAACACAATCTTCAATACTATTTGTGATTGTAATTGTATCACTCTCAACTTTTTGAATATCGAAGCCGGTCACATTGTGACCAGCTTCGGCAATTTTTTCTGCACAAGGTAAACCCAGTTTACCTACACCAATAAAACCTATATTCACTTGTTTCGATTCCTAATTTTAGCATCCCGCATCCAATTATTACTGATACGAGTCCCGCTCTTGAATGCTGCATATTCTGCATAATGAGGGTCTTTTTTATCATAAAGTGCAGCAGGGTTGTAAGGATGCCCAAACACTTTGCAAAAGCGTAGATAATCATCTAGATCATCAAATACTCGAGTGTAAGCTTCGCGATTATATTTAATATCAGTAGTCATTTCATTGTCCTTGTTTAGAATAAGTTGTAATAGAACCGTTTTCGTTGTCTTCACTTACTTCAATAGTTACGTCACGCCCAGGATGTCTTTCTCGGATTTGCAAATATAAATCATCACTGATCATCTCACAGCTTTTATAATCCAGTTGTAGTGTACCAGTGTTGTATAGATTTTCTAACCAGCGTTTAAACTGAATAAACTCAATATCTCTATCATCATGAAATACCTCAATACTAACTTTAAAGTGGAAAATATGTCGATGTGGATATCCTAAAAAACTAACATCGTATTCATCGCCTGTTGCTAGATTAGGGTCTTGTAATGCTGCTGGGTATTTATGGATTCCTTCCTTTTGAAATCGCACCCAAATCATTTTACGAGCCTTTTTAAGGGATTCTTGCAATGCTTGCTCCCTCATCTCTCGCAGAATAAATTCATCATGACTTTCTCGATGTTCCATGATAAGTCCTTATTTACTTTGTGCAGGAAGTAGATAATGATATACAGCTAAACCACTATCAACACAAATTTCACTAACACCATCATCACTGATACTGTATTTGGTGTCGCCGCCCAAACTCAAAATTTTACTAACCTGATCCACGGGCCAACTCCAAGCTTGCTTGAGTTTGCCTCCAACGTCATGTTGAAACACAAAATTGCCAGCATGGCTGCTCTGGTCTCCAAAGTTAAAAACCAGATTGTCGTTCTCTGTTTTTGCAATAAAAACTTCTTGTTCAGTGTTAGCACTAATCATCATTTTGAGACGTTGGACACTAGCAACAGATGGTTCAAAGGCCACATTCCAGTTTACACTTTTCATGCGTACACTTTTAAGTTTATCTTCCACAACTTCTTTACTCATAAAACGAAAGTCATTCTGGAAGTCGCCAGTGGCATTTTCAAAATGGATACCAACAGGAACAGTTTCTCCATTGCGTTCCTGGCTGTTGATACTAATTTTAGCATCTTGGTTGTATTCAGGAATTTTAAGGATAACACCCAGTTTGTCCAAGTTAGGCATACCAAAGGTGCCCTGAAATTCCGGAACAGGATTATGAAACTCTCCTTTAAGGATTACACTACGATCTTCTGCAAGTCCTTCAATAGTAGTAGCTTTGTCATCGCCTGTAACTTTGACAAGGCTGATAAAGCCCAGCGAATAAGTATGCTGAACAATATCAAATAGATAGTCTTTCATGTTTAGTCCTTCTTTTTGTTGATGTAATGTTAATATGAATAAAGTATAATACTATTATGGTAAATTGTCAAATGGAATCTGATAATATTGTCTAGCCTGTGCACTGCTTCTAAATTCTTCATATTGCATACGATTCATTAATTCCACAGTGCCGTCATGTCTAGTAATACTTTTACGGGGGAAATAGTTTTTTACAATGGGTGTACTACGTTTACGACTTTTTAGTGTACCAGGTTTTTTTAATAGTGCGTAGTTCCAGGTACCATTATTTGTACTGTTCACAAATTCACAATCATAGCCCATACTGTATGCCTTGCCCAGAGTGTAATCCTTGGTACTATAGCGTCTTAAACCTTCTAGTGTGTGTTCTAGACTGCTTCTAAAATCGCAGTTATTAAAACTAATTAAAAAATTACCGCCTGGCATAATTTTGTTATACATGTTCTGAAATATTTCGCCCTGGTAGTCCAGTGGCAAATACTCTAGAGTGTTAATACAAACTGCAAATCCTAACTGGTTTTCTGGTAATTCCTGTATTGTTTGTTGCAAGCATAGTCGGTTATCTGCAAAAAAAGGATTAAATGCTTTCTTAATAGTGTTATGATATTTGCTATCATTTACAACATATAAAGGTTCATGTGCTGTCATATGCCTGCTGAACAAATCCGCACGATAAGTAAACAGGTCTGCTGCAGGATATCTCCAATCGCCATATCTATCCAGAATACTTACAATTGCGTCTATAAAATCCTGGCTTAGATTATTCCATCTTGTGTCTAGTAATTGTTGTGATATGTCGTCATTTTCGTATTCTGCATAATCTTTTTGCAGTATATTTCGTTCTCTTTCCTCATAAACTTTTAATAGATATTCATTTATATCCAGTTGTTGGTTTTGTTGGTTTTGTAAATATTCTATAATATTTTGTTTTGTTTGGATAAGTGTCTGGAACCTGGAGGAATCCCTGAACATTTTCTTGTAATAAGTCAATGCCTGAATTTCATCTTCTAGTTCTTTTATTCGTGGATCTTCTTCACCGCCCATGGTAGTAATTTTGGTGACAGCAAGATGAAGTTGATTAAACTTTTCAGCGAATACCCTAGACATGTTGATCTCCCTGGGTATTTATATGCTTACATTATTCAAACGAAAATAAGTCATCAAACGTAGTTGCTGTATTTGTATTGACTTTCAAGTCCCAGTCAAGCACACTTAGCAAATTATCGATCTTTTGATCCACGATAGTTTCTTCCATTAAACTATTATCAAACGGCAATTCTTTAAACCATTGCGGCAAGTGTGTTTCATCAGTAGGGTAACCAATACTAGTCCAGCCCAGTGGATTCGATCTTAGTTTGCACACAATTGTTTTCATACCATCCACAATATCCTGGCTATACTTATCACCATTCATGCGCTTGAGATTGTTCCAATTCATGCCCGCTCTAACATGTCCTGGCATGTTTGCCTTGCCTTCACGTTCTTCACGCTTTGTATACATTGTCAAGTTATTAACACGCTTGGGTGTACCTTTCTCCCAGCCTGGCCGCTCATGGAACTCTAGTTTAAACTCCTTGATACGTTCTATAATGTGCTCGCGTTCATGACCTGTGAGTACATCCAACAATATACTACTTAAAAAGTCTTGCATAACCTTGGGAGTATCACTTCTCTTGAGATCCAAACCCATAGCTTTTACTTTTCCTGCCTTGCCTTCTGTATCTGTGCGGAACCCTTCATTATCAATAACTAGAGCAGCATAGCGTTTCTTTGTTATGTACAGTGCTTTGACAGCTACAATCTCTCTTGCACTTGCAATAATTTCTCCTAAATGTCTTGGGCAATGATGTGCACGCTCCATAAATGCAGGATATGTTTCATTAACTGCTTCTCCCAACTGGTCATACAATGCAATGCATTCATCCTTGCCCCATTTCATATCACCAGACTCAGCCTGATCTTTAATTACAGGCCAAGCACTAAAATACACACTATCAGTATCTCCATAAATCACACATTCACCAGTATGATTATAATCTTCTGTCAGCAGTTCATTACACTTGGCACTCATATGCTTTGCAATACTACGTCCCGTAAGTGTTGTACTTTGTCCTATACGCTTGTCAAAGAATCTACAGCCAGGATTTAGAATAGCACCATACAAACTGTTCAAGTTAATCTTTTTAACCAACTGTCTTTTATCCCAGTACACAAACTGATCTTCGTCTACACCCTGTGCATCTTTGGCATTCTTTTGTAACACTTTTCGTTCTGCATACCACTGCTCCAGCAAGCCTGGAATAATACCTTGCTTTTCATATGAAAAAATTGTACCATTTGCACTTAGTATCCAGGGTTGATTACTATCAAAAATTAGTTTCCACACATCATATGCACTGCATGTATCTTCTCCACCTGATTCCCAATCAATGGTTATCTCGGTGCCTCGATCCATTTCCATTACAGCCAAGTATTCTAATGATCCAAACAAACCTTCCCATGCATCCGATAAAGTTTTCTTTTGCGATGTAACTGTTTCAATATGTTTTTGTGTCATTGTTGGCCTTAATTGACCAACAACAGTTTCCGGACCCATGTTTAGCGCACGAATCACACTTGGATATAGACTGTTCAAGTCCATGCTGCCTACCCATTCATGCAGGCCCTTTTTAGGATATGCTACATATGCTCCGGCCGCCTGTGTATTTCCTTCATGACTTTTTCTATTGGGAACAATTAATCCTTTATCGTGTGCGAAATTAATAATAGCTTGTTCTGTTAGTGCTACTGCACCCATTGTTGTTGGCAATAAAACTGTGTTTTCATGTGCGAGCACATTTGCTAAATCAATAAAGCGCAGTTTATCATCCAATTTTTTCAACAACAGTGTGTCTTGTCTATTGTAATCAATAAACTTTTCAAAGTCCTGGTTGTATAACTGATCCAGTGTGCCTTCATATGCAACTTTACGATCACCTAGTTCATATTCTCCAATAGCATCCAAACTATAACTGTGTCGTTCTTCATATGTGTATTTGCGATATAGTTGCATATAATCAAGATGTTGTCTGCCAATTAGATCAAAAGTTATTTGTTCTTTTCCATATCTTTCAAATGTGCGACGTTTGGGAAATTGTCCAAACAAACAAAACTTACGTGTATCATCCTTGCTCAGTACCCGTGTAATTCTGTTAACAGTATAAGGAATATCATAGCCTTCACTATTCCAGCCACTTAATATATCTGCATCATCAATCAAATCCAAAAACACCTTGAGCATTTCTGTTTCATTGTCAAACAAATATGTATTTTCAAACTTGCTGCATAAATCATGCGCAGTTTGAATAGTCATGCCACTGGGCGGCACTGCCAATGTTATCAACTGGTCTAACCAATCCATATACAAACTAATTGCTGTAATAGGATTGAAAGGATCTTCCGTAGTACTGTAGCCCTTTACTTTGTCAAAATCTACCTCAATATCAAAAAACACAGTTTGTAGTCTAGGAGCCTCTGCTCCCAGATAATTCTCTGCCAGGCAACGGAACACAGGATTGATATCACTTTCCCAGAGTGTACTGTTGCCCTGAATTTTAACTTCTTTATGGAACTCTTTACCGTTACGTGTACTGAATCTACTAACGGGTGTGCCTAAGATTGTTTGAAATTTTCCACGTGGATCATCATAATAAAACACATAGTTAGCGGGATATTCGCGATATTCGCGTCTACCATCCACTCTTTCAACTACATGGATTTTGTCGCGCTCTCTGTCATAATAAGCATCTACATAACTCATACATATACTCTAACATAAAATTGGGGGGTTAATCAAATAATGTGTGAACAATATCATCAATACCTAATTGCACACGATGTGCCCAAGTATCTGCTTGATGTTCTGAACCCACATAATCAGTAACAAATTTATAGCAAATAAAATCTACATTGTAATAACTACAAACTTTTTTAATTGCATATGCTTCCATGTCAACAAAATCTATATTGTTTTCCAAATACCATGGATCCAAAAAAGTAGCAAAACTGTCACCAGTTGCAATAGTTCGCATATTTTTATGCTCTGAAAGGAAAGCACCACCCAGAGAATCATAAGGTGTATACCCCCTATCACGAAGTGGATGTGTAATCATATCTCGTTGATAAAAATTGTCTACTTTATGTAGTCCTTCCAAATCAGATACTATACTTCCTGCAGTGCCATAGTTATACACAACAGGAGTAAAACCTTCATAACCAGATTCTAAAATTGCCTCTGTTGCTGTTCTGGCAGCGTTTACTTTGCCAACACCCGTGTACACAATATAAAAGTCTTCTGGTACATACTCTTTGGGTAATTCCTGCTCTAGAGCAACCAACAGGATATTTTTGGTATTCATTATTAAATTTTACCTACAGTTGCCAAAATATTTTCCAGCTGTGCATAATCATCGCTGGTGCGTTGAAAATCTGCTTTGTAGGCTGTTCTTACTGCTTTTTTAAGTACTGCAGGTTTAATCTGCATTTCTTCAGCAATAGCCTTGATAGTGTCATTTAGACCTTCATTAAGATCTTCGACCTCCTGCATTACGGTTAAGCCCTCACTAATAACTTGTGTGAGCTTGGCCTTTTCTTGTGAATTAAAAACACGATCCATATCTCGTAAACTCCTTAATTTATTATTTACGATTATACTGTTTTATGTTGCCTCCGTCAATCTTAAAGTCATAGACAACATAATCTCCATCATTTTCTATACCCAAGCGTCCTTTTGCTTTTCTTCCATCCATACGAATTAATTGAGGAATTCCTGCCTTACTACGCTTTTGTGCTTTTTGCATTTGTTTTTTATTTTTAGTAGTATTGGGAATCGTAAAGCTTTTTGGTCGAGTTTCATTAGGCTGTATAGCATAGACATATAGTGAATCTCCACCGTCCCTGTGATATAAATATTCACTACCCTCGGGTACTTGTTTGTTGACTGGGTATCCCAAAACATCCACAATATTATTATAACTAACAAAACTACAAAAAATGGATACAGGTATTACTATTGCCATTATGATATAGTTTCTATAAAAATGGATGCCTATTGCCAGTATCAGCACAGTCAATAAACTTATACTTAGAAAAAATGGTAAAAGGTTAAAATCAAAATACATGAAACTTATCTTTCTTTAATAGGGTTTGTAATATTTGGTGCGCCGCTAGGTATTAACGGAAATAGTGTTTTTCTTTTTTCTACAATAAAATTTTTGCCATCATTATTGATATTAATTACATGACCTTCATTATCCAGGGTAAAATTAACTAAACTAACTTGTTGGCCCATTTGATTATAGTCATATGTTTCTGTGTAGTGTTCATAATAAGGATTAATCTGTATAATATTAACACTTACCCTACCAGGAAAATTTCTACCTGTTGTGCCATCTTCAAGTACACTCGTATGTCTATTATATACGTGTGCCATTACTCCGTATTCGCCAGGAACAAATCCCCTTAGTGTTACTACTTCACGATTTTGATGAATTATTATTTCTTGTTCCTGTTTTTTAATTACATCATTACTATAGCCCAGGTCGTCCTTTTCAAGATTCATAACGCCTGCACTAGATTTCATAAAGCTTACAATGTTTCCTTGTGGATCTTTTACCCAAAGATCTATATCATCGTTTAATCTTTGACTCCATTCAATCACAATCATATATTCGGCTTTTTTAGTTATATCCGCTCTCTTAGCTATAGGGTTAATTAGTATAAATGCAATTAAAAATAGATATACGAATCCTATTACTAAATTGAATAGCAAATCTGTAAAACCTATACTGCTTTTAAATCTTGCTCTATCTGGATTCGACATTGACTAGTTGCACCTTAAGTATTTGACTTGTTACAAGTCCACACAATGTTGTATATAATGCAGTACTCATGCCTCTTGCCATATCTGTAAGTGCTGCTTTTAAACTACCAGTGTCTGCAACATTAATACTTTCGAAACTACTTCCCAACATTAAAATGAATCCAATCACTGTGCCTATCATACCCATGGCAAGTAATAACTCAGTTATAAACCAGCCTATGTTTAGATTACTTTGCTGTAAAGTATTTCCTTTGTTGACTTTGTATGTAATGTAACCAATATACAAGCTTGTGCCAAAAAATACTGCAATAATCGCAAAACTTAATCGTGTAATATCCTTTTCCAATAATGCATCCACAAAGCCAAAGCTATAGCTTAGTACAAGTGCTGCTCCACTTAAACAAAATAATAACCACCATCTTAAAAATATTGACATTTTTCTATTTTTCCTCAATCTCGCAAACTAATTTACCACTGCCTTTAATTAACCTGTGATAGGTATTTTTGTGTATAAAGATTATATCACCAGGACATAATGTTTTTGGAATGTCGTTATCATATTGAAACTTCCAGTCCGTGCCTTCTAATATTTTTACAGTCCTGTTAGTATGATCTCTATGCCAAACTAACTCTTCTTCTAAAACGTTTTCAAATATTCTTGTAATTTTTTTATTTTTAGTAGTCTGTTTATAGGGTTTTGCCATGGATTACCACCATTGGCCCCCTTTGATACCTAAACTCTTATAACGTGGCAGTCTACAACTCCAGTAACTTGCTGTAGTTTTGTCATTTCGATTTTTGCAGTCATGTCTAGCTACAAAGTTTCTTACTCTTTCTGGATCACTGGTTTTAACACTCATACCACTTGCACCAAATGCAAGTTTTTTTACATTTCCTTTTTTAGTTTTAACATACACATAAAACTTTTTGGGACCCCCGCGCTTGGGGCTGTTTAGTTTAACTTCTCTTCCGCGATATTTTGCTTCTGTAATATCTTCGTCTACACGTCCAAAACCTGGTTCTGGGTCGCCTTTTAAAATACTGTTAAGATGTTCCGTTTGATATTCACGGACTTCTTGTTCTATACCTATATCTTTTGCAGCATCCATTATTTCGTTGTGCAATTTTTGTGCTAATTCCTTGGCATCATCAGTACTTTCTCCAGCATCCATTACAGCACGTTCCAGCTTGTAAATCATATCCTGAAGTCTTATTAGTTTCTCCATGCCGGGTTTATCAGCATGTTGCTCTGCTGTTTCTATTGCACTTCCACACATGTAAAAATGAGTGGTAGTGTAGTTTCCAATAGTTACTTCTGGGCCTTCTGGCTCTAAGTCTTCATAAGGTACGTCTAATGCACGGATTTCGCCATCTATTTCTAAAACTTCACCAATATCAGTTTCCAATAGTTCTTGATCTTGCCAGTCCAACTCCAGCACATCACGTTGTTCACGAACACGTGTGTAGAATAGTTGAAAAGCTTCACTGCCTGGACGAAAAATGCATTCAGTAAAAGGGACACCCTGTTCTATATGAGCACGAATTGTTTCATCAACTTTATCTGAAATAGTTTTTGTAAACTCTGTATACCGCATAGGTTATCTCCCAGTTTTATTTAGTCGTTTTTCTAGGTGTAGAATGTTATTTTACAGCTACGCGGTCCCAGTGGGAATAAAATGCAGGGTCTGTGCTTGTGGGACACATTGCACAGATATTGTGTGGTTTACCGTAATTTTCAACCCAGGATTTTATTTGGGAATCTGTATCTTGAGCGCCTATTCCTGTATATTTCAAATAAGGCTGCCAATCAGGATCATTGCTTAAAAAATGATCTCCTAGTACACGATCCAACAGTGCAACACTACTGCATTTATATAACCTACCCTTATATAAAAGTGGACACCAGGTTTGGCTGCACTCTTTGTGAGCACTAACGGGATCGTTATTGTAGGGTTTCATGTCATAATAATTGTTGCCCTGCCAGGTTCTGGTAAATTTGTTATTACGATCTATTGTAAACTCTAATTTATAGTTATTATTATAATAATGTTCTCTATCATGTTCTATAAAATCTGTTTTCCAATTTAAACTTGATAAAACATTATCTATAGCAGATTTAATGTATTCTTCATTAGGTTGATGCACACTAAATTTTAAATGCACACTGCCCATATCCTTAATAAAACTCATAAAGTCAGGCCAACGATGCCACATTGTGCCATTTGTAACAAGCATTACACTTTTACCCATTTTACGATGTGTTTCATACATAAAAGTTTTAAGTTCAGGGTTAATCATGGGCTCCCCGCCTATAAAGCCCATACAATCTATATCTATGCGTTCCAGCCAGGCATCAATTACAGGCTCATATTCTGCAAATCGCAAACTGCCTTTCATATGATAATCACTGTAATTTGTGCAATTTTCACATGCCAGAGTGCATGCATTAGAAAGCATTGTTTCCAAATAGGGTAGGAAAGGCTTACTCACTTTTACTTGTATTTTCTTGTGGTATTGCTAACGTTCTTGGCCTTGCCACGTCTACTTTTATTGGGATCGTCTCTGCGTTTTTTGCGAACTGCTGCAGCAATAGCAGCTTTTCCGCCTTTGGCTCTAAGACTAGCAGCTCTGGATTTACTTAAACATTTGGGCTTACCTTCGCCCTTTTTAGCATCGCCGCACTTACCAATACGTTCGCCTTTGGTATTGTAACGATCCCAGCCACCACCGCCAGCACCGCCTTTTTTACCTTTGCCAAACCATGCACGAAGATCTTCATTAATGATAATAGCACTTATGGGAATAACACCTTTGTATGCCAGTGTGCTATCGTCTTCTATTACATTAGGATCATCTTCTAAATTATTTGGATCTAGTTTATTAGTATCAATTTTTAATACTACAATATTGTCAATGTATTCGTCAGGCACTTCTTCGTTTGCTTCAGCATGACTCATTGCAACTTCAGGATCTTTTGCAAGATAAACATATCCTGGCTTACTGTCTTCCCATTGTGTTTGAGCACCTTTACCACCTAGTCCGTTCTTTCTGATACTATCTAGAAACGGTCTGTATGTTGCGTGATAAAGTGGATCACTTGCTTCAATAATGATCTCTTCAATAAGCATTATTTTTTCTTACTTTTACCCCAGTTTTTAGCGCCAACTTTGCGACACTGAACTAGAGCACCACTTGCATAAGCACTGGGCCATACTTTATAACGGCTTTTAACTTTGTGATAACAAGCATCCTGTTTCTCTGCAAGCTGATCGAACTCTGCTTCAGTAATGGGCTTGGGTACGAAATCCTTAGCTCTCATCTTCCACAACACCACCTAATGCACTGTTCTTGGCAGCATCAAGAGCAACCTTGGCTGTTTCTAAAGCTGTTCTAGCTTCTTCCAGTCCGCTTGCATCGCCCCCTGCTTCAACAATCTTGCTTCCAAGTTTTCCGCCTTCTGCAACCATATTACTAAGTGTATCAATAGTTTCTTGCATTTTTTCAAAAGCACGGCTTGCAAATGCATATTCCGCAGTGCCTTCGTCTACAACATTGCGCAAGGTATCTATGTCAGTGCCACTATCTGTTTCTGTTTTAAGAAACTGTGCAAAACGACGTTGGATACTGTTTTCCAGTTCTTCTGAATCTTCCATCACAGGTTCTAGTTCAGCATCCAGATCATCAACTTGAGATACGGATATTGTTTTTTCTTGATGGATATTATCTAAAGCACGTAACAAATTTGCAGTTTCTGTGATCTGTTCAGGCTGATTTGTTTCAGCTGTTTGTGTTTCGCCGGCAATCTGATCTTCACTAATATTGTTAAGTTTTCTAACCAAACTTGTAAAACTATTATCCATCTTATTCGCTCCAATCCTTTAGGTTTGTTACTATTTTAATATCTTCGGTAGTGTCAACTGATTCGCTAACCATTTTTTGTGATTGAGACATGCCCATTACACCACTTTGGCCTGATAAACGTAAAATTCCTTCCAGGGACTCGTCTACTTCTTCTTTTACACTGTCGTATCCTTTGTGATATTCATCTGCATGAGGTCCATAAACATCACTTGCATTGGCTCTTTCTTTGCCTTTTTTGGCATCTTTTACGCCTTGGTCATGTGCAAACTTCTTTTCATCTCTACCTTCTTCAACACTTTGTTCTGAATCTTCAGTGCTAAATCCTGGCATCATAATATCGGGCATGTCTGTATTAGCAGGCGCTGAACCTTTAGTAGCAACAATAGCTAAATCTGCATCTGCCATTTGATCGCCTTCCATATAGTGCTTAACACTGCCCAGGTAGTCAGCAGCCTTTGTAATCTTTGCAGCAACCCAGCCCTCGATGCCTTCCATTTCATTAACGTTTTTTAACATTTTGTGAATATTAATAGCATAATTCGCAGCCTTGTATAAATCACTACGTGCCATTTGCACTTCATGATCCTTTTCTGCCTCAATCGCCATATCAGATAAACCACCTTCATCCAATTTTGTTAATTTGTCTCTAATATTTTTAATATCCATTATAATGCCTCCAAAACACTTAGTTTTATTTATCTGTTAGATAGAAAGTAAAGGTATAACTTCTTGTATAGATTGCTTAAAACCAATCTGAAAAAATATTCTTTGGCCCGAATTAAGTGTACTTCCGTGTTTGTGTATTGTATTAAATAAAATAGGACTATTATATGTGTATTCCTCAATTAAATTATTATTGTTATCATACCACTGTAGTGGTGTATCAACGCCCATTAAAGGAATACTAAATGCACATGATCTTTCATCTTGATGCGGCGGTAAAGGACCTGAAACTTTAAAAATTTGTGCTATGCTGTATATATGTTCTCTATCAAAATCAGGAATCTTAGCAAAAATTTCTTCACATTCAGCAAATATCTGTAAATCAATATAATTTTGAGGAATATCTCTAAATTTTAGGTTACTAAGATAAGAATTTGTACTTGCCATAGTTTTTCTAAGTGGCTCATATTTAGGTCCCTGCAGCAATAGTTTCCAATAAGGTTCCAAAGTATTATCTTCAGCAATATCCACTAAAGGCGATATATCAAAATTATAATCGATTGTTTTATATAATATTGTCAATTTTATTACAATTCTTATCTTTTAATTGCTGGTCCGCCAAAAATACTAGCATTTTTCATGTCCAGTGCATTGTCTGTTGGCTTTTGCTTTTTGGGTTTCTTTTTACTGCGAGCAATGTGTGGATTTACAACAACTGCAAAATTTGCACTAGTGGTTGCGCCAGCACTGGCATTTTCCAGTATATCTCTAATTTTCATGTATAAATTTACCTGCTTCCTTGTGTTCTGTAAGCCATTCTATATCTATTAGTGCACCATCAATTAGAAGTTCAACTATTTCTACTTTTGTTTCTCCTAAATTTTGTAGGAATATATCGTTTTGTTCCTGTAATTCACTGCTTACAAAAATATGCTGTTGTGTAGCTGCTGGCGGAAGTGAACATTTCCTATCCGCCAACAACTCACTGTTCAAATACAATCTATAATGTCCAGTTTTAGATATATCTTGTGGAATTATATTAATTTGTAACTTGCTGTCCATGCTAGTCTCTCATGTTAAATGCAAAACTTACTTGCCTTGCCAACTGTATGCCTCTTTGTCTTTCGTCTTTGCGGGAACTCTTTTTCATTTTGTTTGCTTTTGCTCTTAATCTTTCCAGTTCTGACTTACTAAGAGTATCGCCTGCTCCCTTTCCCAAATATTGTGCTGCTTTCCTTTTTAAACTTCCAGGTCTGCTACCAGGTTTTGCGGGTTGCGTGAGGTCTTCAATAATTTGTTCGAGTTCGTTAAGTTTTGTTTGTAAAATACCACTATAATTCTCCTCAGTAATTGTACTTTCGTTTATTTTGTTTCTGGTCATAACGCAACCTCCCAGGTGTTGATTTTTTTATTCGGAGGGGTCGATGAGGAAATACACTTGCAATATTACCACTTGCTAATGGAATACTAATTCCTCTTTCTTTTAAATGCTCCTCGCTAAGTGTCCAGCCCATTCTTTTAAGGGCTGCAATTTGTTGTTCTGCATCTTTACGGCTCACTATCTTAGGATCTTGTGGCTTTCCTTGCAGCATAGTTCTAAAGATATATTTTTTCCCATCACTGGTTTTACGAATTACCATGTGGATACCTTCTCTGGGACTCTGGAGAATCGCCTCCAATACTGTATCACTGTCTAACTCAGTGGATTCTGCTAGTCCCAAATTAAAAAGTTTGTTGGGTGTGCTGTTTTTCCGTGCTTTTTTGTTTAGTTCAGGTGGACGACCATCGCGATCTACCTTGTTGCCGAATTTTGCGGCCTGGCGTACGAGTTCATTTGGACCTACGTCGTCTGTAGTGTTTACACCTTTTACTATTCTTCCAACAGCGGCTTCAGCCACACCCTTATTCTGTGTTTTTTTAGGTTTACTTACTGCTACCAATCTTGTATCAAAACTATCT
>CAACVD010000265.1_pt1 | contig 25004 bp, 23 predicted proteins | sample 2381771 | NCBI WGS metagenome assembly CAACVD01 (sample SAMEA5211965, study PRJEB30684) | marine metagenome | biome: Marine; feature: Epipelagic; material: Water | collected 2015-10-15 | depth 15 m
ATCAAAAGTGCCAGCCTTCAGAGAGTGGGTTATGGCAGGCGGCGGGAAGGAGTTGCTAGTATGATGGAACCAAATCTAATCGTATCGCGGGCTGTCACACAGCTTGCATTTCACAAACCATTCTTTGGTTCAATTGCACTTTCCACAGGCATGTCCAAAGACGAAACAATCGACACCATGTGTACCGATGGGTCGCGGATCTGGTGGTCACCAGACTTTGTGGCGGGGCAATCCCCCGCCAAGGTCGAGGGCACCATTGCCCATGAGACCATGCACATTGTCTTGTGCCATCACCTACGGCGCGGCAATCGTGACCCGTATCTTTGGAACTGCTCTTGTGATTATGTAGCCAATCTAATCTGCAAGGACGCAGGGCTTGAGCTTCCTGAGGGTGTATTGATTGATGAGCAATACAGGGGCATGACTGCGGAGCAGGTCTATGATCGCCTGCCTAAGAACTTTCAGGTGCCTGATGATACCGTGATGTTGGGCGAGGTGAAGGACGCCAAGAACAAGAACGGCGAAGCACCCTCTGAAGCAGAGATCAAGCAGATGACTGCGGATGTTCAGGCAAAGTCCATGATGGCTGCGGAGAGTGCCCGCATGCGTGGCAAGATGCCTGCATCTTTGAGTGCCGTGATCGACGAGATGAAGAAGGCAGACATAGATCTACATGCTGTCATGTCGCGGTTCATGAGTGGTCAAGACCCAGACTACTACTCTACAGCCAGACCTAATCGCAAGAAGATCAAGTCGCTTAAGATTGTTGCGCCCACGGTTATCAAATCTGGTTGCGGTAACGTGGTGTTCAGCATGGACACATCTGGATCTGTTTTAGACAACGAGATAAAATACTTCCTTGGTGTAGCCAATGAGCTTGTTGATGAGATGCGTCCGACATCTGTGACTGTCATTACATGGGATAGCAAGGTTCGCACAGTCAAGCGGTATGAAGAGGGCGAAGAGATCCAGTCCTTTGAGATTGGTGGGCGAGGCGGCACCAGCGTGTCACCAATGTTCAGCTATATTGAGGACATGGATATCGAGTGTGATCAGATGATCTGCCTCAGTGACATGGGCATCCATGACTATCCTGATGATCCAGACTACCCAGTTCTCTGGGTGTCTTCATGGTCTAGCGGGCGTCCTGCGCCCTTTGGCGAGACCACTTATCTTAACTGTCCATAAAGGAGAAAATTATGGGAAAGCATATGCAATTTATAATGGACATGTTCGAGGAGCATGTCGGTTATATCATGAAGGAAGATCCAAGCCTGACCTATGACGAGGCAAACGCCGTTGCATGGGAGCAGGGGCAAGATGGTCTTCTGAAATATCTTGACGCCGATATAAATGAGAAGTCAGAATTGACCTCAAGGATAAGGCACAGGAGAAACACTGACCCTAGTGGGAAAGGAAGATATCTGCATGATTGAGTTCTTTACAGCATTGGTCTTGCACTATGAGGTGCAGGGCCAAGAACTTACTACAGTGATGTGGTTTGAGAACCGTGATCACTGCGAGCAGGTAGCAATGAGCGGTATCTACGATGTGATCTACGATCACTATGATGATACCATGATGTACTGCGAGGAGACTGATACGCCATCAAGGCTTATCAGACCTCGCGCCAGACCAGAGGGGCTAGGCAATGGGTGATGAGGAGTTGGGCACGTTTCAAGCAGCCCACCTACGATGGCTAAAAAATCAGGTAAATAATCTGCAAGACCTGCGGTATACAAGCAAGGCACCAAATGATCTTGACCGCCAGTTGTTTGCAGCGAGAGAAGAGTTGGACAATTATGTGGGCCAACTCAGAGAGCATGGAAAACAAATATAGTTCTATTGAACTTTTGATCGGAGAGAAAAATGGAAGATTATGAAATCCTTGTCGTAGAAACAAAAACCTATGGCGTAAAGGTTGAGGCTCTGACAGCGGATGATGCACTTAAAGAGGTAGAGAAAAGATACAATCAGGATTACTCAGATCTGATTGAGAATGCCAAAGAGTATGATGGCACCATAGAATTTTTGTAATCGGAGAGAAAAATGTTGAATGAATTTCAAAGGGCAGCAGTCCGTAACAAAACCATGCGTAAGCTGTGCAAGGTTGTTGGGGTTCCAGACAATCAATTGTCTAGGTATCTACCAATGTCCTCAAACTACAGGTACTCAGCATCTTTTCCAGAATATCTGGATGAAAAGTCTTATGATCAGGTTACATTCAATGAAGTATCTGACGCAGTTGATACCCTGTACCAAAGAATAAGAAGCCACAGGTCAAGCATTAAAGGCACACCTGCTGATTACGATACCTGCTTTCAGAGAAACGCTAGGATCTCCTGCCAGCTAGCCCAAAGCACTTTGGATAGCGCATTCAGGACATGGAATAACTACACAGTAAGTGCATTGGTAGAATACAAGGATCATCAAAAGATCCTAGACCGTGATAAGCATAACCCAGAAATCGTCATCCCAATACACTGGAAGAAAAGTGTGTATGATAATGACATAGAGATTGTCGAGGGTGGCAAGCAAAGGCATTTTATTTTAAGTGCCAGACCGTTCAATCTCAATCGGCTTACCCGTCAGAACATCGAAGCATACGGATGCAAATCACTGACTGTACGCAGGGATCGAAGTAATTATGGATCATCCCATACAGCAGAGATCCACGATGGGTACGTCATGACATACTGGGTAGGTGGTAAGCGGATCAGTGCCATACACAATGACTTTGGTCGGACTGAAAGCTTGCTCAAAAGGCGCATCCAAGATACTGTTATGAAGAGGTTGGATGTATGAATGATATGGAAACTGATGGCCTAGATTTTAAAGTGGTCAGCGACTTGATGGATGGGTTGCCAAGAGAGGCAACGCAAGAACAGATATGCAACCTTCTTATGAATATTATATTGAGGTATGGTATAAGAGATCCGCAAGAGATGTTTGAAACATTTCTTGTGACACAGAATATGGCTATGGCTGCTTTGGGTTTAATAACCCCTGAAGAGTTCAGAGAAAATTCTTTGAAATTATTAGGCTCGAAAGACGAGGGCACCATACACTAACTCAAGTGCATTCCTCACGACGTTCAGACACTGCCTGTATGAACGCGCACTTGTAAACTGGCGGGGCTGTGCCCCGTCATTTTTTTTTGGAGAATGATATGAACATAGAGTTGGAAAACCTAAGCATCGCTGTTGAAGATGGCAAGCTCATCATCACCCCAACAAAGACTGAAAAAACTTTGCGTGGTTTCAGGGATGATATGAATGTGCATCTCGCCATAGAGGATCTGATTGATGATTACATTGAGAGGGCCTTGGACATTGTGGGAAGAGGCCACGGCTCTCAAACAAAAGCAGCTAAGTTGCTTGGCTTTGATAGCTATCAGGCCTTTAGCTACTGGCTGAAAAGAAGAGAGAACAAGGGGAAAAAATGATTGGACTTGAGGTAAGACCCATCACACGCCGCAGTGCGCTTCCCTTCATCATAGACCGCCACTACATGCACAGGGTGCCACCTATTAGCATGGCCTTTGGCCTGTTTGATGGAGAGGTGATGATAGGCATAGTGACTTACGGTGTAAGCGGATCAACAACCCTACGGCGTGGAATATGTGGGGATGAGCATGCAGATAATGTCTACGAGCTAACAAGATTGTGGACAGAAGATGATGCCCCCAAAAATGCAGCAAGCTTTTTGATCAGCGGGTCACTTAAGATGGTTGATAAAGAAATCATCGTGACCTTTGCAGAGATATCTGTCGGGCATGTTGGAACCATATATCAAGCATCAAACTTTTTTTATTGCGGACTATCATCAAAGTTCAAAGACCCAAAGGTCAAGGGATTGGAGCATCAGCACCACACGACTTACGCACACGGCATGAACATGCAGCAGATACGCGACAAGTATGGTGCAGAGAATGTGTATTATGTAGATCGCCCACGCAAGCATAGGTATGTATTCTTCAACGCCAAAAAGAAACGGCGCAGAGATTTGATTAAGTGCTTGCGATATAAAATTCTACCCTACCCAAAAACGGATTTAAATGCTGATTATAATCCGTAAAAAAAATGCAGAGTTAGTGATGCAGCATTAACTTTTCCCGTAATGGTAAAAAAAAGAGGTGGCACAAGGCCACCTCAGTATTATCAGAGCAGGAAAATACAAAGCATACTGAAACCGGAGAGTAACTATGGTATGAATGGTACGTCCTGACACAACATGTAGCACCATGTACCCGTATGGTCAATTAGTATGTTAAAAGAACTCATCAGACAAATTTTGTGACTGTGTTACGAATGCATCAGGCTGTACCTTGCGGTATGATGACGTTGGAACATCAAACTCTAACTCTGTGCTGCCCTGCTTCCCAATCCAAGAGAACCTGCACTTCCAGACATGCACCTCACTGATAGGTGAGAAGGCAGGATCAGGCCTGTGAACAGACAGACCTACATCTGCTTTAGCAAACCATGCGGCAGATCCTGAGATATCATACCCCTTAGGCACTGGCACTACGCCTTTGTCATTACGCATCATCTTTGTTGGGTGTGCCACGAACCAGATGTGAATGTCATGCGCTTGGGCGAACACCCTGAAGCGGGTTAGTATCTCAGAGATCCAGTCAGTCTCACTGCTATCCCTGTTCTTCTCAAGATAATTGTACGGGTCTATCACGGCACCGTTGATGCCATGACGCAGCACCGCAACCTTCAACCTTTCAAGTATGCTGTCAACGGAAGACAGTGACCCGTCAGCTTGGTATAAAAATGAAAAGTTCGATTGAACAAATTGTTTGCCAGCATTTAATTCGTCCTTTGTCATGCGTGGCGTCATGCCATCAAAGAATGGCTTGCCTAAATACTTACTGATCAACTTGGCAATGTGCAGTCTAGGCTCATTCTCAAAGGAACATATCGCAAACTTCCAACGGTTCTCGCTCGCCATGTTCACCATAATCTGGTCAATGAACTCAGACTTTCCTGAGGATGGATGTCCAGTAACAATGGTAAGTTGCCCGCCAGCTATCGTGTAGTAATCATCCACGTTGTCATAGCCAGTGCTTTCGCCACGGCCCATACCGCGCTGGTATATCTCATCAACCTCATCATAAAAATGTTCTGCATCAAACAGTCCAGCCACAGGCCACGGCTTGGCATACCCTGTTATTTCTTGCAGCGCATCAACACCATAAGTAACAAGGATATCGTTAGCATCCTTGCAGTCCTCTGGGTACTCAAACTTCCAGCACTTATCCTTCCCGATACGCCGTGCCATTTCTTCCGCAGCAGCGGTGCCTGCCTTGTCATTGTCAGTGGCAATGATGATCTTGTCTGCTGCTTCCAGCATGTCCTTTGCTTTCCAAAGGAACTGAAACTTGTTGTCGTTCTCTGGGTCAACTTCTTGGACAGATATTTTTTCTGGTGCCCCGTTTGGTATGGATACCACATTGGTCATACCTGCTTCCATAAATGAAAGCGCGTCCATCTCACCCTCACATATGATTACTGTTGATGAGCCATCAACATTGTCGCCATTGAAGAATGTTTGAGGTGCCCCACTGCATGAAAATCCCTTGGTCGCAAGCGCCCTGATTTTGTATGCGTACTCTTGGCCTTGGTTCTTATATGGGAACGTGATGCACTCAACTTCTGCACCCGCAGCCCTGATATATTTCTTTGTTGTTTTTATTCCTGCGCTTTCCGCAGTGACTTGAGATATGCCCCGATCTTGCAACCACTGTACTGCATTGTCTGAAAGCGGCTCATCTTTAACGTGTGTCGCAATCGACATATGACTTACCCTTTGCTCTGAATTTACTGGCATCTTCTCACGCAAAGGAACAATGCCATTCATACTGCAATGCCAGCAGTTGAATAGTATTTTTTCATTGTCGATGCGGAGTGATAGCGTTCTGTCTGTTTTCTTTTTGCGGCTGGGGCCACAGCTTGGGCATGTTATTTTATGTTGTCCATTACCTAATCTGTGAGCCTCGCCGCGAACTTTTTGTTCGACTTCCACGGCTTGGTCTCCTACTCTGATCCACCCAGCATAGAGAATGGAGTGCCGTAGTCAAGTAGAAAAGTGTAGCTTAATTTACAAAGCTAAACCTATATATAATATATATAATATAACTTAATATACTAAATAACTTGGTATATTTAGTATATCATACTTAACTATTCTTATTATACTTCTAGGATTATCTTTATCTAAACTCCAATATATTTTTTTTTGTTTAACCTGTCTGTCATTCTTATAAATCTTATCTTGCATACAATCCAAGATAAGACTTTCATCTAGGTCTGGTCTTCTACTGGCATAGTAGATCAGGATCTCCACCAGAACATCATCTGTTATCAACTCAGGTAGCGTTGGGCACTGCTCGCCAAATGCTTTGACGTAATCCCTAGCCTTTTGAGATTTAATAAACGCTGGCTTGCCTCTTATCACGACTGCCTTGCGACTGTTTGCCTTTGAGGCTGGCTCACCAACCACCTCGAACTGTACTATTTTGTCCATTAAAATATCCTAATTGACAACCCCCACGAACTATGATTTAACGACATCACAACGGAGAGTACAATGAAAATAACAAATAACTTTGGTTTGCCAGAGGCTATTGCCAACTTTGCAAGAGCAGATAAATACACAAAAGGTAAGGCTGACATCAGCGTTACTACATTTATCGACAGCCCACGCATAAACCTATTGCGTCAGAGATATTCTGAGGGATTGTCAATGGACGTATCCGATATGGTCTGGGCTTTGTTTGGCACTGCCGTTCACGGTATCCTTGAAGAGACCAAGGAAGGTGACAACGTAATCACGGAAGAAAGGCTTTATGCAGAGTTTGCTGGCTGGACTTTATCAGGGGCACTTGACCATCAGGAGTTGATGGATGATGGCACCGTTCAGATAACAGATTACAAGGTTACCTCTGCTTGGTCAGTCATCATGGGCAAGAAGGAATGGGAGCGGCAGCAGAACGTCTACGCTTGGATGGTTAAGAACTCTACCAACGGTAAGTTCAAAGGCCGTGACGTTAGCAGCATTCGCATCTGTGCCATACTCAGAGACTGGCAGAGAAAGAAAGCTGAGTTCGATAAGGACTACCCGCAATCTCCAATCACGATTGTCGAGCTACCGTTGTGGGATGACATAGATGAATATGTCGCTGAAAGATTTACCCTTCATCAGGAAGTTCAAATGAACTTTGACCTGCATGACAAGCTGCCTTTGTGTTCAGCAGAAGAACAGTGGGCGCGGCCTGATACATGGGCGGTAAAGAGGAAGGGTCAGAAGAGAGCCATTAAGGTGCATCAGTCAGAAGAGGATGCCATCTCTCATGCAAATTCAAACAATGAGCGGTATCTACGATCAGCACTAGATGAGAATTGTGTAGTAGAACACCGTAAGGGTGAGTTAATTAGGTGCGCGAGTTACTGCGCTGTATCAGAGTACTGTGAACAATATAAAGGATGGAGATCATGAAGTTCAGAGAAAAATATTTTGAGTCTTTGGTTAGCGCCAAAAAAGCATTCAAAGATTTAGGTATGCACACAACATACCTTAGCATAAATTATCCCGCAATTTTGTTTGAAGTTTTAAATGCTAATTCAAACAACAAGCCATGTGATTACGGCACTGTGGCACAGGCGCTATCTATAAGCTATGGGTCTTCTCATAGACTGTGTAGAATTTTAGCAGCGAAAGCTCCTATGACTGATGGGTCAAAGATTACTAAACCGCTGCTTCAAATATCTAAAAACAATCCTGTTTCTATAGATCTGACTATGGAAGGCAGACATTTCTTGGCGGTTGTGTACGATATATTTGATGATGTAAGGGAAGACATTCCTGAACCAACGCCTGATATTAAAGAGGCGAACCGCAAGAAAGTTAGCTGGTTAAGCAGAGCGTTGGGTATCAAGTGATGTCAGATAAAAAATCTGTTTGGGAAACACTCAGTGTGCTTGATGTTTCCTCATACACCCGCAAAAAAAATGGCATGACATATCTGTCTTGGGCACATGCATGGAAGGCGCTCAAAGATAGCTATCCAGATGCCAGCTTCAACAAACATCTACAAGAGGACGGTATGCCGTACATCTTGGATGCCAATGGGTTCGCCTACGTTACGGTTACAGTCATGGCTGGTGGAGAAAGTGCAACTGAACTTTTCCCAGTGCTGGACTATCGCAACAAGTCTATTCAGAACCCCAATGCTTTTGATGTCAATACGGCACACCAACGTGCCATGACAAAGGCAATGGCATACCTTGGACTTGGGCACTACATATACGCTGGCGAGGATCTGCCACCAGATAATCCCGCAGAGGCGATACAAGCGCCAGTGAATAGCCAAAAGGCAGAACAGGCACCTGACCCAGCCAAGCCAGAGGAACCTAAGCCCAGCGCCCCTAAGATTGATCCTGACGCACCAATAGGTACGATGGTCAACACGTTTGCATACAGGCCGCAAGACAAAGAGCCTCGCTCATTCTATCATTGGAATATATGGTCTGATGCTTCTTGCAATTGGATTGATGGTGCCAAGACAACCAACCAGCTTGAGGTGTTCTTTAAGAAGAATAAGCCCGTCTTTGACGCGGCGAAAGTACATGCGGCTGATGACCTCGCCAAGGTCATGACTGCATTGAAGGCCAAGAAGGCCAGTATATTAGAGAAAGGAAAATAATATGGCACAATACCCAGCGTCAGGGGCGCTATTTACCAATGATAGAAAGCAATCCCCCAATCAGCCAGACTACACTGGCAACCTATCACTAGATCATGATGTGGTTATGGATCTATACCAGCAGATACAGGAAGGGGTAGAACATCCCAAGGCTGACCTTGCTGGCTGGAAAAAGACAGCCAAGTCTGGACGCTTATTCTTGTCACTGCGTGGCAAGGAATCTTGGGAAAGATCCAAGGACAATATGAATAGGCCAGCGTCTATGTCTACTGGTCAGGCTGTTCGTAATGATGTCAGTGATGACGAGATCCCGTTTTAAAATCCCAAGGATTAAGAGCGAGAAGTATCTCAATACTTTGCGGGGATCTCCCTGCTTAGTGTGCAGGCGTGGCGCAGAGGCGCACCACTTACAACACGTTGGGGAGCGTGGTGTGGGCCGTAAGTCGGGGGACAATTGGGCCGTACCCCTGTGCCACGAATGCCATATGGGCCTTCACCGTTTTGGCGGTGAGCGCACATGGTGGGATATTGAGGGGATAGATCCAATCAGTTGGGCAAAAAGAAATTGGGACAGGTTCAATGATCACAGTGACAAGAGAGATGATACGACAGGTTGAGTGCCCCAAGTGTGGTGCAGAGCAGGGGCAACCATGCAAGCACAGGAAAGACGCCCATCACCGTGAGCGCATGCAAGCTGCACGTTTACATTTCGAGGGGGATATAAAGGATGAGTGAAATAAGACAAGCCGCTATAGGGTTTGAAGCTGTTAAGGTTTCTATGTCGCAAGACAAGAACGGTATAACCCTGCGCCTCAGTGTTCACCCAAATGATTGCCCACCTGAACTGCATACAGATTGGGTAGGCAGTAGGTACATGGTTGGAATGGTTAGGCTGAATGATTTTGATGAGCCAGAGATGCGAGAAGAGCAGCACTACATTGAGCGCCTGATTGCATCCGCTGGATTACTGTGTCGCAACCCAGACTTCTGGACGTTTTTATCTGGAAGATATTCATTTGAAGATGTTGGTAGTGAAGATGAAGCCATTCATACTTTAAGGAATGAGTGCAGAATAAAATCAAGATCTGAATTTAGAGATAACTCTGATGCCAGATATAGATTTGATGAAATAAAGAAGGAGTTTTTACAATGGAAGAAAAGCTAGATCAAAGGCTAGTCGATGTGGCTGGCCTCATGCACATACTGTGTATGTCTCGCCCTCAATTGCAACGTATGATAAATGACGAGGATATAAACTTCCCCAAGCCTATCATGTTTGGCAAACGCAAGCGGAGATGGCGCATCGCTGACATCAATAAATGGCTGGAACAAAAGTGATGAACCACGAACCCTACCCTATGTACGAAACACAGGAAGACTATGATGCTGAACAGCGTGTCGCAGATATCATAGCCCAGAGATGGCACTGTGAAATGCAACGCAACAGGAAGCTCTCACCGTTTGACTTCATCGCACATAGAGGTGGGGTGCCATGCGCCTTCATTGAAATGAGGACGAGGCACAATCCCATGTATCAATACCCATCAGTGATGGTGTCTCTCACAAAGATCATAGCTGCCAAGCAGCACACAGAAGCCACAGGTTTGCCTTGTTTCTTTATTGTCGAGTGGACTGATGCAATTGGATATGTAAACTTTGACTGCCAGAAAGACCTGAGGATATCAGGCAAGGGATGGAATAGACGTAACCCACCTGATGAGGTTGAGGTTATAGGATACATCTCAAACGAGCAGTTCCAAATGTTAAAATAATAAATTAACCTATCAGAGGGTAAACAAAGAAATGAAACATGTAGATCATCCAGTAAGAATGTATAATTCTTTTGTGGCTAAATACATAAATGAAAATAATCTAACACAGCAACAATCAAAGCGGCTTCCAATGGGTACTAACCCTCTTGCAATTCGTGCCTTTGAGAGTGCCCGCGCCCCATTTAATAATAAACGGGTAGATCTTTCATGGCTGGCTGAACAGTTGCCTGATCCCAGCAAGGGAGATCCTTTTGAAAAATGTGTTAGCAGAGAGAAGATACGAAAGCATCTGCTGAGTTATGAAAGGCTAAGCAAAGATCAGCAAGAGCTTTGTGATGCACTGTCCAAGCATGGGCCGATCAGCAATCATGGGTTGAGATATATTTACTGCCTCAGGAATGACGAAGGAAAGCCCCTTTATGTTGGGCAAACACACCACCTAAAGGGCAGAATACAATCTCACAAGAACGGGCAGTATTGGTTTGGTGAAGTCAAAGATGTGAGGTTTGAATTGTGCGAAGACAAAAATTCATTTCATTTAGTGAGGGAGAAGTTCTTAATTAAATATCTCAAGCCCATATACAATGGAGAGTTTAGAGAAAAAAATACATATGAAATGCCACCAATGGAATGGACAAGAATGAAAGACTTGGCCTTGGAGTATTCGTTTGAAGAGGCGGCAAGACTTAAAGGGGAAAATGATGAAGACAGGGAAGTATCTGAAGAGGAAATTCTCACATCTAAATTCTTGTTGGAACAGTCCATAACGCAGGATCAATATGAATACTTAACAATGCGGGATATTCCTGCTGGCACAAATAAAGTTATTGTCTCTAATAGAAAATCTGTAAACAAAAAATGGGGGCATATAAGGATGCCAAGACATCGTAAGCTATGAGTGCGATAGGGTGCTTTAGTCTTTTGACACCCAACTGTTTTTCTTTTCACCTTCCTGAAGAGAAGCGGTTATTAACCATAGCAGTCCAAGCCTATTATTATGGTGTGTAGGTGATTGGATACTGAGGGGGCAAGAGGTTCGAGTATCTACTCTGTAGCCACTGCCCCCCTTTTAAAAGTTCCATTGAACTATTTAAAATCTTTCATCAGATTAGAGGCCCGTAGGACTATGGCATTGCGTCGATCCTCTAGGGTATCAAGCAACTCCTGCTTACGCTCATCAGAGAGGCGCTCATTGTCTCTCACAGCATTTATCTGCTGACTTAACTTGCGCCGTGCATTCTCTATGTTCCTTACAAGTTGAATGTATTTGATCTCTTCAGAATAATTTTGCCTTGCTTTTGCAAGTCTAGGTGCATCCTGCTTTTTAGATGCATCCCTGATTTCATCAAAGGCCCTGAGAACTCTGTCACGCTTTTCAATGTAGGTGCCAAGATCCTGACGATCAGTAACGCTGCCAATAACTTTCCTGACAAACGGCACCTCACCTATCAGATCCTCAGTCAAGCCATCCTCATAGACCCGCACTGGAAGCTCTGCTGTTCTTTGTACAAATCGCCCAACGCCACCAGTCAAGAACTCAAACCAGTATTCCAATACGTCTGGAGATATATCAACAAGACCTTTGTTTGCGGCAGTGCCACCCGTCAAGGAGTTTAGATTACTGGCAATCCACTTAGCAGATGGTGATGTGGTTGACCAATACTGTTGGCTTGCAGGCGTTCTTTCATCGGGGAACCCCTCTTTATAGATAGGATTATTGGCAAAGTTTTTGTTTCTAAATATGTCAATGAACGGATCAGCAATTGTAGGAGCCACTGCATCCACAACACCCTCTTCATATATGCCGCCTATGGGGCTGAGTGTATCAACAATTGTACCAACGATTGAGTTCGCTGCATCACTGACGGACTCACCGCCGCGAGCAACTTGACTCATAGCCCTGCCTAGATTGTGTGCCATGTTCAAACCATATGGCATTGGGATCTTGATATATGGACGCTCCACCAATCCAAAGGGATCTGGGAATATTATGTTATGCTCCAGCAAGTACGGTGGTATCTTGTCGTATACTAGCTTGCCATCCTCATCCTCTTCAGACAGTGCTGCGTTGATTTGGTCTTGCAGAACGCCCGCCGCCACAACACCCATCCATATCTTCTGAACCCGCTTGGATCTAACTGCCGCATTCAGCATGGCGAATGAGCCTTGAAGTGATGCGTTATAGAATAAGTACATGGCATTCATTAGGCCCTTGTACTCGCCACCCTTGGAGAAATTCACAGTGACATTACCCGCCGCCTGTGCTGCCCTCTCACGGCTGAAGCTCCTTTTTCTTAAAGCTGTATATGTAGATACACGAATGCCGTTCTCCACAATGGTGTTGTAGTCTTCCATGAACTGGAGAAGAGACTTACCCTTGCCAAGGAATTTGTTCTTGACCAAACCCCACTTGCCCGTAGAACCAGCATCACCAATCTCAGCCAAAAGTTTTGTGAGATTTTCCATCTCATCAGCAACCGTATTCATTTGGTTGGTTGCGTTTTTACCACCAGCATCAACAAAGTCTCTGTACTCTTTGGCCCACTTAGAACTGTTATCATTATTTATGATAGATCTTTTAATTCCCCTAAGTGCAGGGCCAACCCCTTTCATGATTTCTAATGTCATCCCCTTCTCATCATACTGATTGACGTTTACGCCAGCAGTCTGAAGATCTCGCAGCAAGTTAGTGATAATAAACTCTGGGTTGTATGATGTGTTGATACTCGACAGAAGTCTGTTGAACTTTGTCATGCCGCGCAGGATTGTGCTTTGACTTGAATCACCCAGACCAGTGGCACCCTTCATAGCTTGGGTTATGCGGGGGTCATAGATCCTAACGAAGACATCCTTACCATCTTCCTTTACAGCCAACACGCTAGGGTCTGACGTAAGCTTCATGATGTTTGGCACATTGACCATGATAGGTCTGCCCTGAGCATCCTTGCCTTGCTGTCTGGTAGTGGGAATCTTGTCTAGGATCTGTGCGTAGCCACTGGTAAGACTGGTGCCAGTCTCCTCATCTCCACGCAGGAGCTTTAAGAATGATTGACCTACCTTGTTTCTTTCTCCGCGAACAACAGCGTTCTGGTTCTGGCTGATGACGTTAGCCAAGATGTCTGTGGCGTATCCAACATCTGCTGTTCTGCCCCGTGCCTTCCTGTCCTCACGCCCACGCACACCAAATGCACCGCGCATAGATGGACGGGTGTAGTCTAGATCATCTGTCTTCTCTGGATCATAGATGCCACGCAAGGGTACATAGCTGCTATAGTTTGGAGCAGGAACTAGGTTGCCTTCATCGTCCTCTATCTCAACAAAATCACGCGGGATCAGACCAGCATCAACCCTAAGCCTGTTAGTATCAGCCACGATGTTTTTGACTGCCGCATCCAAGTCGTTGACCGCAGCGATACTATTGCTGTCAAGGTTTGCAAACCATTGCAGGATAGTGTCAGCCTCATCATTGGACATGCCTGAACCCTCAGGGTTATTGGCATCCTTGTTTGCTTCTATGTAAGCATTGCGTTCTTTGGCGTGTGAAGCATAGAGATATGCATCCACCATAGCCATGCCAGCATTGCTTGAGGCAAGTGCCTGAGAGAAGAAACCTGACTTTGCTTTAAGGTCTTTGATCTGAGCGGCAGTTGCTTTGATCTGCTTGCCTGCCTCAACTGCTTCTTTATAGGTTGTGTTCTGGCGCTTCTCCACTTCATTGGCAGTCTTGCGGTGGAACAACTCCTCATTGAGGTAGGTATCCATGGCGTCTGTGATCTTGAGGCCAGCCTGCTTTAACTCCTGTACCATTCTGCCTACTGGCAGCATGCTGTCTTGGAACTTACGCAGAATATCATCTGCTCTTTCCTGCGCTACATCCCGTGGCATAAACAGGTTGAATGGCTTGGCTAAGAAGTCAGCAGCCTTAGCGTAGTTAAGGTTGTATTCTTTCTGCTTTACATCCTTAGCAAGCTGGGTGGCAGGAGTGGTTTGGGTAACGCTGTACTTGGAAGTGGTTTCATTGTTAAAGGTGAGATCTGGCATAGCCATCTGACCAGATGTCTCACCAAGCAGCACGTTTGGTCTCTGATCTACAGGTACATAGTCCATGTTTGATGGATCATCCTGTTGACCCCATCTGATTGAAGGCCCGTTGCCACCTTGCTCACTAACAATCCTGACCGGCATATCTTCATAGCCAAGGTCAGCTAGTGCCCTTGCCCTGTGTCTACCTTCATGACCCACGACTTGGCCCGTGCCATCGCCATTGTTGATGAAGCCAAGATACGGGATTGAATTAAACTTAGTGCCCTCTGATACAAGCTGCTTAACAGCCTGTTCTTTGCGCTCATCTCTTCCTTCTTCAGCTACGTTCAGGAAGTCATTGATGGAAACGTAAGTCAGGATCTCCCGTGACTTATCGTTCTGTCTTGCTGCATCTTGCAGTGCTTGTTGATCAAACAACTGACCTGAGTCCACTGCCGATACAATGCTGTAACGTGTCCGACCATCTACAACGGCACGATTTTTCTTCTCCAGATCAGGGAAAAATGTAACCACTTCATAGACAGAGCCACTACCTAGTGGCTTCTTCTCAAGCACTAAAGTCAGGGGTGGTGATTTGTACGGTATGTTCTCACGCCACTCAAGAACCAAACGGTTCCTACCCTGAGGCGTGACAAGCATGTCGGCACCATCCTGATAGTTCTGGTTCTTCAGCTTGATAAGCGTGTCATAGATGGCTTGCTTTACATCTTTATATCTAGAGAACCTCATTAGTTCTCTGTCATGGCCCCGCTCTTGGATGTGATAAAGACCAGCGCCTACTGGGGCGAAACCCCTAACCTCTTTATGGTTGCCTGCTTTCAGGACAATGGGGATAAGCTTCCCATTCTCCAGCATAGATCCATAAATAGGAGATGTGCTACCATCTTTGTTTTTCTTTGGGGCAGCTATCAACTGATTGGGGTCTGATGGAGCTACAGAGAATTTATTTACTTCCTGTGGATCATCTTCAGCAAACATCTCTCTGAACTCAGAGCGCACATCTCTAGGCAGTTCGTCTTCTGCGGAAGGTTCAATAGAACTTTCATCAAGATCTATATTCTCAAGTGCCTGACGTTGTAGATCAGATCCTTTGTCATAGTCATCAATCGAAACAGTTGTTTCCGCAGATGGATTCTCTGGATCAAAGACCATGAATACAACATCTGGCTCTCCCCTTGTGGCAGGGAACTGCTGGTTGTAAAAATCATAGTTCCATCCCTCAGGCGCATACTCACGGCTGAAGGGTAGCTTTGCCACGGCCCTGAAGCCCGTTCTTGAATATACCTTAGGCAGGAATGTGTTGAATGCATCCAGTCTTCGACCGCCCTGAGCTATAGCAACAGGCATAAACTCTGCAACCGCACCCTTGGGCGCTCTATTGGGAACACTAAATACAGATATTATATCATTACCGCTAAGGGCAAACCCAGAGAAACCATCGTCAAATAGAAACAGTCTCTTGCCAACATAGCTGTCACCCATTTCTGTGTAGTCTGTTACCTGTGGCCCAAGGGGGCCAAGATCTTTCTTGGCTGACTGGATCATCTGTGTAAACAGATTGGGATCACTTACCTCATATATGGGTCTTTGGTCATTCCCATATTGAGCTACTGGTTGTACTTCTTGTCCTCTGAAAGAGACTGGCCCAGCCACCATTCTGCCATCTCTAAGGCTGACATCTTGCTGGGGTCTAACGATGAGTCCAAGGCTGTATCGCTTGTCGATGGGAGAGTTTCCCCGTCGAGAGGCGTCCTTGTCTTCTCCAGACCTTTCATCGCGTCTAAGAATTGATCCATTGGGTTTCGCATTTTCAAACTCCCTTGCTGCTTGATCTAGCTTTTCTCTGTCTACTTCTGCTCTGGTGTACCAAGGTATATCAGCTCTCTCAGTAACTTTAAAGCCCTTGGGTATAATACCATTCTTGGGGTTCCTTATGTACGCCTCAAAGTCTTTCATCTGTGTCGGTGACATGTACACATAGGCGCTATCAGAAACAGGAAACAACTCAGCCTGTTCTAGAGGATACTCCACGACTGTAGCATTCTCCCCGCGAATGTAGGTCATGCCTGAAGAGAATGTATCTGTCTTGCCCTCAGTTACAGAGGTGCCAATCGGTGAGCCATTGATGACTGCTTGCAGGGTGCCGTGGCTTACAACCTGCTCACCCTCAATGACCCATGTCTCCCAATGCCAACGACCTAAGGATGCATCTTCTGGTCTGCCCACTAACTCATAGGCACGTTCAACATTCTTACGCATACCATTCTCAAGCAAGCGTGTGACAAGGTTGCCAACAGGGCCACGCACAATCGCAGACAGGCCCTCTTTGTTTTTGCCAATGCCATCATAGATATTTGCGCCACCGTAGCGCCCATCATCCCAAAGGGCGCGGCCTTGTATCCTGTCCATGACAAGCACATCATCCTTGCCACCAACCAGAAGGATGAATGACAGAACCTTGTTGTCGATCCCCGCTCCCTCAGTTGCAGACATAAACAACTGCCTGATATCAGCGGCTGGCACGTTTGGATCTGACATTCCCTCATGGATTAGATCAATCACGGTTCTGTTGGTATCGCCAACCATCTGAGACATGGCATTAACTAATTTGCCTGCCGCATTGACGTTCATTGTAACCTGTTTGCCCGGTGATCCTTCTGGAAGCTTGGTGGATATACCATTCATCCACATGTCCACATCGTCAGGGCTGAGAGGCCCGCGAGTAGCCTTCTCCAGTATTGGATATGCACTGTCGATAATGTCGATAAATGCACTTTCCTGCTGCACTGGGCCTGCGCCACGGGATAAGATGCCCCATACAAACAGATCCATCGTCATGCGTGGAGTTGCTTGACCACTGTAATAAATGTCACGGATCTGGTTTACATAATCAAAGCCTTCATCAACGCCTTTGCGTAGCTCAGGTGTTAGCTGTCTCAGCTTCTCAGCCATAGCCTCAGGAGACTTAGAGTATTCTATGCCCACCAATGGTGGGGCGGGTAGGTAATCGCCACCCAGTGCGGCCTGCATGGCCTGTAACCACTTGGCATCTGACAGCAGCGCATCAGGATGCTCCGCTATGATTTGTTCAATTGAACTATTGTTTGCTGCTGCGTTCTTTGGCGTGTACTTCTTGGTGATCTTAACCTGTGGTGGAGTGCCATCACCCTCAACCAGTAATTGGTGAGGTAGGTTGTGTGCCCTTACACCGGGTGGCGCAAAAGGAAGCTTGGGATAGAACGTCTTCAGGGAGAATGCTTGGGCCTGCTGGTCTACATCGCTACGCGCCTGTGCTTGCAGATCTTTTAGGTTATCAAGTGGCGTCTTGGCCCGTTCTCTTCTGCCAATCTCACCGCTTCTTACATTCTCAAATATGTCTTCGACATCATTAAATCCTGCATCCTTGGTGGCCTTGAACACAGAGGTAAAGAAGTTCTTAATGCGCTCGAACAGGGTCTTAGGTCTGCCAGCTAGTTTTATCTTACCATCTGCATAGTCACGGAAGAGTTCTGCTACAGCCTCTTCTTCGATACTGGGATTGCTTAGGCCCAAGCCTTGGTACATGACCTCTGCTCTTTCAAAGTATGTATACTTGCGTTCAGTTGGCTTACCATCCTTGATGGCTACATACTTCCTAGACTTAGCTGCTTTGACCAGAGAGTTATATTCTTCGTCAGTAAACAGGCCAAGGTTCTTGAGTGCGTGTATCACCTCATGGTTCATCACACTTTTAAGAACATTGTACTGCTCTTCTACTGGCTTGCTTGGGTCAACCGTTTCCATAGATAGGGCAAGTATTTTGTTGCCATCTTTAACGGTATAAACCCCTTCAGCAAACCTGCCTTCTTTAAGCAACTCAGGAGCGACAAGCTTTTCGCCTATCAGCCTTACATCTGACAGGCCCATTCTCTTCAGTCGCTTGCTTAGGCTGGCAATCAGGTTTGATTGACGCTGCGTAAATGCATCTCTCTTGTTTGCATTCGCTGCCTTGTTGGCAACCTCACGGGCGATAGCAGCCTGCGTCTTCTCTGGTGCCACCTGTACTGGGGCAGATGGTTTATCTAACCTAGACTGCGCGGCCTCACGCAAGTAAGTCTTGCGCTCTATGTCTTTCTCTATCTCAGTTATCAGTCCTTGATCAGACTTTGGAAGATTGATCTTCTTTGTCTGCCGCTTGAGTGCGGCAAGGTTTTTCTTCTGCTCTGCAATCTGGGCATCGTACCCAGCTATACTTGTTCTCAGCGCAGCAATGCGCTCAGATGATGAAGCATTAGGATCAAGACGATCAGTGCCCATAATGATCTTGGGTGTCTCAGTCGTGGGCAGTACAGATGCGGTCGGCCCCTGCTTTCTTCTGTTCTCTATCTCAGCTTTATTCTGCTCTGCCTGTGCAATCTGAGCCTCAAAGTTATCTGCTTCCAGCTTAAACTCACGCGATTGCTGTGCCCTCTGACGGGGGGTCAAGTCAAGAGCGGGATCTTGCTCAATGCGTCTGGCACTTTCAAGCGCCCCCGTTCTTTCCTTTTTAAGATTTTTTATTTCTTCATTTACGTCAGCTAAAGTCTTTGTATATGAGGCTAATCTATCATTAGATGATATAATATCAGGCTCAACCTCATAGCCAATCCGCGTGTCAACCTTACGCAATATTCCACGGCGCACCATTTCATCCCTAATGGCGTGAACTTGGCTGTTAGGTACAGATTTTTGACCAGTCTTTGCGCGAATGCCTGCTTGTGCAATCGGCTGAGTATATCTTTTTTCAGATTTAATCTTATCAAGAGCAGCGTCATATTGCTCTTGCGTAAACAATTCACTGTCAATAGGTTGAAATCTTGAGTCCCCACCAGTGACTGGCTTCTGCTTGGCTGATTCCCTAATGGCAGCTTCTTCACCTATAACACGGCGTATCTCATCAACAGAAACATCTGTCTCTGTATCAATTCCCTGAGCATATCGAGATTGCCTGATGTCCCGCCGCTCTCTTATAGGTAGTGCCGACAATGGTACTGGCACATATGGTAACGTGGCTTCTCTAGCCGCTTGACCTAGAAGCGAGATCTCTTCTTGTGGCTCAAGCCTGCTGGTCTCTTCTGGCTGTACCGCTAAGGATCTCTCTGCTGGAATAGGAGATGTATCTCTCCCCTCTATCAGGCTTTCATCAGTCTCTTTTTGCTGTGCATCTTTGATACGATCTACGTTGGCAATAGTCCTAGCATTTTCTTCAGCCTGATCATCATCTAACTGCTTGAACTTTTCAGCTTCATCCCTACGCGCTTTTTCTTTTCTGTAATCACCACCAACAACATTAGTAACACCTCTGACAGTACCACCTGTGATACCAGCAGCGATAGCGACATCTTCATAAACCTTGAATGCTTCTTCGTCATCAATAGGCAGACCAGCCTGATACCTATTGATTACCTCTTGCCCTATCTCAGTGGGAACCTCAGCTATCGTACCAGCCGCAGCACCCTTGCCCGCTCTGGTAAAGATCCCACCCGTCCTGATCACAGACGGGTTTAAAATCTTGCCGATTAAAAGCCTGTCAACAATACTGTCAAGGGTAGCCTGAGGGATAGCAGCAAGGGCCGCTGCACCATAGTCTACCTCGACCCGCAGACCACGATCAATAGCATCCTTCTGCGCGGCAATGTTATCACCAAAGAAATAAGGATAGTTTGCAGCTATACCACCAATCAAACCACCTACAACTCTGGCACCGGGGATCGGGATAGGGGCTGCTGCCAAGGCCCCCGCTCCTGCGCCACCTAAACTTACACCAAGCTGTGGAACTTGTTGTCCTAGAGTTTCAAAGAAGAAAGACGCTGCATCACCAAAGGTTTCGATGTCTTCACGGCGCGTCAGCCCTTCTGATTTCTCTGCTATCTGCTGCTCATTGGCTTCTATGATGCTAGCGCCATAATCCTGTAGGCCAGCTATACCTGTTTTAACACCTATTCCTTCAAGCGTGTTTCCATATGCAACTTGCAGAGCGTCAAGGCCAACGCCCATAGCATTTACAAACCCACCCTTGGGGTCTTCATCTTCTACTTCTTGTACTATTTGCTCTTGTGCTGGCGCAGAAAAACGATCTTCAACTCTTTGAGCAAGAGATGCCTCTTGCTCTACTACAAACTGATTGATTTTTTCTTGTTCTTCTGGGGTGGGAGTTTCGCCTAAAATGTTTACGTTATAACGCTGCCCAAACTGTGGCCCTGCTACGGATATAACACCCATGCTGATCTCCTAATTTATTTGGTTGCGTCATAATCTGTTTTAGCACCCCCAGACCTTAAACGCTCAAGAGCATTTAGTCTATCTTGGGCAGCGATTATCTCTGCCTTTAAAGCAGGAGGACTTAGATCTATCAGCCTGTCTTCTGATCCCAGTGTAGGATCTCCCTCAGCGACCCTTCTATAAGAACGTGCAGTGGTTTCTAGTGTATTTAAATATGATCTCGCATCATCTATCCTTTGACCTAATTCTTTATTAGATGTTCCAGAAGCTTTCGCAACCTTGGCTGCATAGTTCAGATCGGCAGTACGCATGTCTTCCTGCATTCCCAAGAGAGATAGAATATCTTTATCATAGTTACTCTTAGCTTTTTGCAATGCACCAACGCCAACAAGACCAGCCTCACCAAGTGCCCCACCCAGCGTTGGGTTCTTGGATGCCATCAGTGCCAAGCCTGTCTGCGCCAAGGCCATCCACTTATCTGCGTCCTTACTAGCCTCACGCTCATCCAACATGCGGGAGATTCGATCCCTGAGTGGTGATGAGCCAGTGCCTGTGACAGATGGGGTTGTTGGAGTTGTTGGTTTCTTGTCATCGCCATCATCTATTGTAGGACCAATGAAAACATTTTCCTTAGAAACATCCCGCGCTAATGCTGATGCAATACCTCGCTCTATTGCAGGATCACCACCGCCTAAAGTGGGTGGAAGCTCTGGTGCGGTCATGTCAACTACAGAATCATCAAGAGGTAATGCTTCTGGGTCTGGAGAAAAGCTTGTTGGAGTCGTTTCGCTATAGCCAGACGGATCTGGGCTTTGATCAACCGCTTCAGGGAATCCTCCACGCTCTTGAAAGGCCTTGAAAGCCGCTTGCTCTTGAAGTCTTTTTTGATCTATAGCCTCTTGCTCACCAATTGTTCTACCTCCAAACACACCCCCAAAATAATCTCCAACCGATTGAGCTAGTTGTGGGCCTAGAAGGTTTGTGTTTTTAGGTGTTTCAGGAAACGCCCTAGAAGAAAACACATCAGTTTCAGCGATAGATTGTTCTGTTTCCGATGGTGTGTACTGAGGATTGTCAATCATAGATTGAATATCAGAAGCTTGCTGATTGTTTAAGTTGCCAGCTTCAACCGCAGCGACAAGTTGAGCTTCTGTTACTGGAGTACCTGACTGCGCTTGTGATATTAATTGAGAATAAGTTTTGGCTCCAGCGATATCAGCGGGGTCAAACGGAGCAATGTCATCAGCCTCAGAAACTAAATCAAGATCAACTTGAGGAGATCTCAAGTCTTGGAAACCTCTTGGCAATATTCCCACTTCAGTGTTGCCAGATATCCTTGGATCACTACCAATAGTAGGCAAGGCAGGGCGTTGCATTTCTCCAGTGTCTGGTGTGGATTCCAGTCCCTGTTCATAAGCTGATTCACTAAACATGGGACGGGCAGTTTCACTATATATTGGCTCTAAAGATCTAGGCCTTGTAGGTAGTTGCTCAGATGCAGGTATTACCTCTGGATCTGCAAGAGTTCTTAACTGTCCAACATCAAAAGATGGAACCATATCCATAGAGCTAAACTGCTGCGGCGTTGGTGGGCCAAGTTCACGACCCATTACATCTTCCAGACTTGGGCTTACATCCGTAATGCTTGGAGAATCATCCCCATCTGGTCTCTGTGGAGAATCAAGTGTTCTTGATTCACCTACATCAAATGAAGGCATCATGTCATTTGGATCAAACTCTGGGATCTCTGGCCCAGCAGAGACAGAACTCTTAACTGCCTGAGCAACCTCATCACTGACAGGCCGACCAGCAGCATCCTGTACATCACCATCAGCATATACAAAGTAACCCACTCCATTATACACTACTTGGGTCTTGCCACCCTTAGCCATACGCACGATACCACCCTTAGCCATGCGCTGGGGTGCCCGTGTCGCTGCCGCTGGCATCATCTCATTCATGCCAGTGTTTTGTGCAATAGAACTTTTTGGAGCCATAGCTCTGGCAGCATCAGCAATACCACCTTGCGGCATACCCGCAGCCATCACCACCTCTTCAGCTACAGTGGGCATATCTTGCGCCTCTCTGCGCTTGAACTCATTCCGCATACGCTGACGCCGCTTCAATTCCGCTGTGATAAACACAGGCGGGGCCATCCCTGTAGGCATTTGCATTTCTTTTATTAGAGCCTGATCAGGTAGGTCTTTAAGGGCTTCAGTCTGCTCTAAGATGTTCATCCTGTTAATCCTCTATACAGGCCCAATCCAGATATACCTGCCCCCAAGGCTTGCTGTATTGGATTATATGCTTGATAGGTAGCCGTGCTGATATCAGGTTGTATAGGCACACCACTAAGCAAGCCAGCAAATCTTTCATATTGGCGCATTGGGTAATCCTGCTGCCGCAAGAAGTCCTGATATGCAAGGTCAAGTCCTGCCTGATCTTCGCCCCTGATGTCACGACCAACAGTCTCAAGTAGCTGGGCACCCTGTATGTCTGCCGCCCTTGCTCTTTCACCGTAGTCCACAAGCCCTCTACCAGCCCCTAGAGCGGCTTGATACGCAGCTAAGCCTTGCCCTGCACCAAACTGTCTTGACGCCTCTCTGGCAGATTGCACTCGCGCTCTCTCAGCGGCCTGTGCTTGTTGTACCCTAGCTGCTTCGTCAAGGCTTATGCCTTGAGTTCTGGCTAATTCCGCAGCCTCTGAACGCTGTATCCTAGCAGCCTCATCCAAGCTTATACCTTGTGTCCTTGCAAGCTCTGATGCCCGTGCATTTTGAACTCTTGCATCTTCTGAAATATCAATACCTTGGACTCTAGCTCGCTCTGTAGCCTCTTGACCCTGCACTCTAGCCGCCTCATCCAAGCTAATTCCTTGAGTTCTGGCAAGTTCAGCCGCCTCTGATCTCTGGACCCTAGCCGCTTCATCAAGACTAATACCTTGGGTTCGTGCAAGTTCAGACGCTCTAGCGTTCTGTACCCTACCAGCTTCACCAGCACGACCAGCTTCCATTCTGCCAATCTCGCTAATGCCAATGCCCTGAGTTCTTCCAAGCTCTGCTGCGCGGCGAGCATCGACTTCCATCTGCGCTGCTCTGTCTGCCTCAAATGCTCGCATTGCTTGCTGGAATGCAGCCTGACTTCCAGCCGCTTGGATATCGCCAAGCTGTTCCTGCAATCCTTCTTCTGCCATGCCTTGCTGTATGGCTTGACGAGACCCACCAAAGGCCCCTGCGCTTACTGCCCCTGCATCTCTTGCGGCTTGGCTCCTACCAAAGTCCTCACGGGCTTCACGCTTTTGAACATCCACAACATTCTGCATGTATGGGTCCATGTACTGCTGTACTTCCGACCCACTAAACTGACGGGCTGGGTCAAAATCGTATTGATCCGCAGTCTGCGCTGTAAATTGAGCTTCCCTAAAATCACTAAATGGATCAGCCCTGCCAGCTTGAAAACCTCCATAGGCATCAGCTTCTCCTGCTGTAAAACCTGTATACTCCCTACCTCTTCCCGCTGAAAAATCAGAGAATGGGTCTGCGCTTCCCGCCTGAAAGCCGCCATACGGGTCAGCACTGCCAGCTTGGAACCCTGTGTATGGGCTGAATGCTGCCGTATTATAATTGGCTAAACCCTCAAGCCCAGCAATTCCTCTGCGCTGTAAGGCCGCTGCCTCACCAAGACCGCCAATAGGGCTTTCAGCAATACCACGAACCATAGCGCGGGATGTGCCAATATCACCGTAAGCACTGGAATCGGCAAGGCGCTCACCACCATACGGTACGTATGTGGATTGACCCGCAAGATCCCCGTATGTGTCAGGGTCATCAGGATAGAAAGGTTGCGTTGCTTCTTCCGCACCTTTTAGAAGCCTACGAAAGTAGGGGTCTGCGTAATCTGGCAGACTTATTGTTCTTGTGGTTTCGCCAGCGGGTGCCTGCTGTGATCCCTTGCCCATCTTATAACTCCATGCGGTATGCTATATACTCTGAATAAAAGCCGTTCCCCCGTAAAGCTCTTTCCCAACCTTTTCTGCCGTAACCTTCAAGATGTTGGCAGTCATTTTCTTTTGCGAACCGACCTATCGTTTCAATAACAGTGTCTTTCCATTTGTGTAGTTTAGTGCCGCCAACAAAATCAAGAACCATAGCCCTGCGTCTTGGGTATGTAGCTATCCTTGTGGTTATCGCAGCGACCATATTATCCTCTTCATCAAGAACTACCCAAAGAACGTA
>CAACVD010000266.1_pt1 | contig 24986 bp, 40 predicted proteins | sample 2381771 | NCBI WGS metagenome assembly CAACVD01 (sample SAMEA5211965, study PRJEB30684) | marine metagenome | biome: Marine; feature: Epipelagic; material: Water | collected 2015-10-15 | depth 15 m
TAGGAAGCACAGACAAATATAAAATAGTTCAATATGAAAACTTAATTCCTTTATTGATAGGTGCAATTAAAGAGCTTAAAGCAAAAGTAGATGCACTAGAAAATGCTTAACAATGGCTCTAGTAACAATCACACCCCCAGCAGGAATAGTAAAAAACGGAACAGACTACTCAAACAAAGGTAGATGGGTAGATGGTGATTTGATTCGTTTTGAAAACGGATATCTTAAACCTATTGGCGGCTGGGACAAACTAAGGGATGTACCTTTGACAGGTACACCAATTGGCATGTATGCCTATAAAGATAATAGTGGAGATCAAGTATTAGCCATAGGAACCAGACAAAGAGTTTATGTTCTTTATCAAGATGCTTTATACGACGTCACTCCTTTAAGAACAACAAACACAGGATTAAGTAATATTTTTGCGGCCTCTGACGGTTCGTCAACAATAACCGTAACTAACACCGGGCATGGCGCAGCTGTTGATGATTTTGTCACAATATCAGGAGCATCAAGTTTGGGCGGCAACATAATTGCAACAGTTTTAAATCAAGTGCATAAAATTGTCTCTGTCCCGGATGCAAACACTTTTACATTTACAGCTAAAGACACAACTCAAGCAACTGTCACGGCGAATGGTAGTGACACCGGACAAGGAGGCACAGGTATAAGCCTGGCGTATTCTGGTTTTTCTACAGATGAGGCAGCCGATGTTTTAGGTTGGGGCGCTGGTAACTACGGAAAAGAAGCGTACGGAGTTGCTAGGTCTGGTTCTGGTGATGGGGAATCAACTTTAAGTTTTGATACTAAGTCGTTTAGTTTTGCGAATTGGGGTGAGGATCTTTTATTTTGTTCTGCAAGCGATGGAAAAATATACAGATGGCAACCAAGCTCCCCCACAACTGTAGCAACGGTTTTATCAAATGCCCCTATAAACAACGAGGCGGTCATTGTTACAAATGAAAGACACGTTTTTGCTATAGGGTCTGGCGGAGATCCAAGAAAAGTTGCTTGGTCTGATAGAGAAGATAACAACACTTGGGCGGCTTCGACCACAAACTCTGCTGGAGATTTGCAAGTAGTTACGGGTGGTCATGCCTTTTATGCGACAAAATGGCAGACAGATATTGTTGTGTTTACTGATATAGGTATTGATAGAATTTATTATTCTGGATCTCCTTTTATTTATGGCATACAAAGCGCAGGTGTAAACTGTCAAGCAATCAGCGCAAGAACTATAGTTGGTGTTGGAAACTTTCTAACTTGGTTTGGTGAAAACTCATTCTTTGTGTTTGATGGATCGGTAAAAGAAATAAAATCAGATGTGCATGATTACATATATGACAATCTAAATTACACATATAGAAAAGCATCTTGTGGTGGACACAATAGCAAGTTCAATGAAGTGTGGTGGTTCTTTCCATCTGGCACATCACAAACACCAAACAAATATGTTATTTGGAATTACAAAGACAACGTGTGGAGCGTAGGTAGCCTGAATCGATCTTGTTGGATTGACCAAGGTGTGTTTAATTTTCCTATTGCTGGAGATAGTACAGGTAATATTTTTGAGCAAGATAAAGGCTTTTTAGATGGTTCACAAGACTTAGGTACAACAAAACCATTCTGTCAGACAGGCCCATTGGAAATAGGTAACGGTGATAAAGTTGCACAAATAAATCAAATAATCCCGGACGAAGAAACGTCAACATTGCCAGGAACTACTTTATCTTTCAAAGGCAGATTTACTCCTTTAGGGTCAGAAACAGATTTTGGCAGTTTTACTTTTGAAAACGACGGTTATGTAGATGCTAGGTTTTCCGCCAGGCAAGTACAAATGAAAGTAGAAGGATCAACAACACAAGATTTTCAAGTAGGAGATATAAGAGTAGAAACTAAATCTAGGGGTAAAAGATAGTGAGCAGAAGAGCTTTCACTAAACCCGTGCAACAAGAATACGATTCAAGTTTCATGGATTACTTTGTGTCAGAGGTAGAATATAGAGACGGTCTCAATGTTAAAAAAGGTGAAAGAATAGAGGTAGATGGAGCTGCTATTACAAATGCAAGTTCAACATCAAGAACAGTAGAAAAAACAGAAATAGTATTGATAAGTCCAAATGGAACAAAATATAAACTTAGAGTCGCAGACAATGGAACAGTCAGCACAGAACAGGTTACTTGATTGGGAGGTTGAGTGGATAAGGTGTAAACCTTATATTGAGCGCGCAGCTAAACACCAAGACGCCTATACAATAGACGATATTGAAGATAAAATTCGCATGGGGCATTTTTTATTATGGCCCGGAAAGGAATCAGCGATGATTACAGAGTTTTTAGTATATCCACAGCATAAAGGTATGAATTTATTGTTTTGCGGAGGTAAGTACGAAGAACTTGAAGAAATGTATAAACATATTGCAGCTGTAGCAAAGCAAATAGGTGTTAAGAGATTATATTGTGGAGGACGTCGCGGCTGGCATAGAAAATTAAAACATTTAGGTTTTGAAAAAGAATACGTTTTAAGGAAGGATTTATAAATGGCAAAAGGCTCACAAAAAACACAGACAACAGCAGACGTCCCTGAGTATTTAGAAACGGCATATCAAGAAATGGTTGATCGAGGCCGTACTCTTGCTGACACGCCGTTTACACCCTTTACAGGTCAAATGGTGGCAGGATTTTCTCCTGACCAAATACAAGGACAAACAGATATTAGAAACCTGGCGAATCAAACCGCTGGCTTCAATCCAGCCAACTTATATATGAATCTTGCAAGTCAAGCAGGCCAAGACATAGGTTTATTTCAAAATTTGGGTGGTACTCAAATAGGAGACGTTGCTTCTCCCCTGGCGGCGTCTCTTTTAGGTACAGATGTAAGTGCATATCAAAACCCTTTCCAGCAAGCGGTGATAGACGCGTCTTTAGTAGATATTGATAGAAGAAGAGACCAAGCGGTACAAAGAGCGCAAGATAGAGCAATAAACGCTGGAGCTTTTGGCGGTTCAAGATCAGCCATATTAGAAGGTGAGGCTACTAGGCCATTTGAAGAAGAGGCTTTAAGAACGATAACAGGCTTAAGACAACAAGGATTTGACACAGCGCAACAAGCAGCATTATCTGATGTTGACAGATTGCAACAAGCTAACTTGCTGGCATCGCAACAAGAGCAACAAAGAGCTTTAGCACAAGCAGATTTAGACCAGGCTTACGGAGGACAGTTTGGTGATTTCTTAAATAGAACAAGAGGTTTACAAAGAAATTTAATTGGTGACGTAGCCAATCTTCAAGGAATTAATTTATCTAATTTATTAACATCCGGGGGAGGTCAACAAGCTCTCAATCAAGCAATATTAGACGCACAAAGAGCTGAGTTTGACAGGCAACAAATGGATCCCATAATGCGTTTTGGATTATTTCAACAAGGGGCAATGGGTGTTCCAACCGACGTAATTGGACAAACAACAACACAAAGACAAACAGCAGGTATTGGAGATATTTTAAGAACCGGAGCTAGTTTGCTTGGTGGTGCTATGTCTGGTGGATTGTTACCAGGAATCGGCGCAGCTGCATCGACAGCTATTCCAGCGGCCACAGGAGGAAAAGGTGGAATGGGAATGGGCGGAGGTAAAACATAATGGGTATGCAAGGAAGAGGTATGCCACAGCCAATGCCTAAAACAACTACAATTCCAGGAACAAAACTTAGAGCGCCAGGATTAGGTTTGGCAAGATCTTTTGGTTTTGATGCAAACATGCAACTACAACCAGGACAACAATTAACAGATCCGGCACAAATTCAAAGATTTCAAAATGCAAGAAACAAAGGCATAGGAGAATTGTTACTTATGGCCTCAGACGCTTTTTCTCCAGCAGCTTTAAGAGGTGATCCGGTTGTGCAACAAAACGCGCTTGCAAGAAGAAAAGCAAGAGAGGAAGAAAGGCTTTTGCAAGAAAAAGAAAAAAGACAAGATGAATTTAGAAATATATTCAAACTTACTACAAGAGATAAATATGGGCCAGGAATATTAGGTGACAAAGCCTACTATGGAGACATATCAAGTAAGTTAATGCAATTTGGTGATCCACAAACAGCTTTGCAGTTTGCTCAATTAGCACAGCCTAAAGATGACGCAGAAGCAAGAAAAATAACTTTAAGTCAAAATGAACAAGAAGGAAAACAATGGAAAACTGTTGATAAAGGTATAAAAAACTTTAGACAAATAATAGATGCTGCACAAGAGGATAGCGGTTCAGCTGCATATTCATTGATGATTAAATATATTAAAAACCTGGATGACTCGGTTGTAAGAGAGGGAGAGGTAAGAACTTTTGGTAACTTCCAAGGTGTTTATAAAAACTTTATGAATACATTCGAAAGAGCAAAAGGTAAAGGTTTTACGCCGCAAATCAGAAATGAATTAGTACAGTTAGCGCAAAAATCAGTACAAACATTAGTGGATGATTGGGATAGATATAAGGCTGACAGAACACAAGATTTGTATAGTCCTTTAGGTTTAAATCCAGAACAAGTTTTTGCAGGCTATGAGTATGAAAGAACTTTTGATGAAGAGGGAACTCCTACTGATGTTCTCTACAGGGCCTACACGCGTGATGATTTCATAAACAAAGGCCAAGAAAAGTTTGAAGATCAAAACTACAAACGTAGAAATCAATTTAATAGGGTCAACTAACTATGCCTACCATAGAAACAAGAGGTCGTGAATTAGAGGTGTCGGAAGATTTTTTTGATCTTAGTCCTAGCGAACAAGATGATTTTATAGACTCACAATTAGGGCCTAGTCGATTTACCGATGTTTTAAGAGCTGCCGTTGGACAGGGTTTGGCTTTTGGTTTTGGAGACGAAGTAGAGGCTTTTGTTAGATCCATTGGTAACGATAGAACTTACGATGAATTAGTAAATGAAATAAGAGGTGATATTGAAACCTTTAGGGAAGAAGCGCCTGTTTTAGCATACGGTAGTGAGTTGCTAGGTGGCGCGCTTACAGGTGGCGCAGGACTTGGAAGAACAGCTGCATCGACAGCTTTGAGATCAGGTGCATTAGGGGCAGCTTATGGAGCTGGCCAAGCGGAAGGTGGAGTAGGAGAAAGATTACAAGGTGCTGCTGTAGGAGGGGCGCTTGGTGCGGGTCTTGGCGCAGCTGCAAAGAAAGTTCTTCCAGGCGTTTCAAAAGAAGCCAGGCAATTACAAAAAGAAGGAGTAGAGTTAACTCCAGGGATGGCCTTAGAAGGCGTTGTTGGAAGAGGTGTCAAGGAGTTCGAAGAGACTTTAACCTCTGTTCCAATGTTAGGCACAGGGCCGGCTTTAGGCAGAACAAAAGACAGTTTTACCAAATCAACTATTAACAAGGCTTTAGCAGATATAAATGAAAGTCTGCCAAAAACCATTTCTGTTGATGATGCGGCTGCAACGCTTACTAACAAAATAGGAAACGCTTTAGATGATTCTGTAAAAAACCTTAAAATATCTGACGTAAGAAGATTAAGTTCAGATATGGAATCTCTTTTAAGAAACGGTCTGTTTGAAGCAGCAGAGATAAAAAATATTAAAAATGCTTTATTCAAAACGGCTTTAAGCAAAACTTCTAACAACCAGCTTACAGGACAAAATTTACAAAATGCCGACAGATTGCTTAGAAGAAGAATTAAAAGTTTTGCAAATTCTCCAGATCCTTTAAATCAAGAAAAATCTGATACATATAGAAAGCTATATGAAATATTAGAAAATGCAATTAAAAAGGATAATCCGGCTCAAGATGTTGCCAAGTACACAAATGCAAAAAAAGCGTATGCAAAAGAAATGGTCATAAGAAAAGCTTCAACAGCTTCTTCTAAGGACGCATCTTTTACGCCTGGACAATTATTGCAAGCATCTAAAGCAGCAGACAAAAGCGCATCAAAAGGTATGACGTTTACAGGAAGAGGTTTACTGCAACCAGAAGGCAGAGTTGCAGAAAGTGTTATTGGTAGAAATGTTGGCGATTCAGGAACTACAGGAAGAGCTTTAGGCGCACTTGCTTTATTAGGCGGGACAAGTTTAATTAATCCTATGGCTGCTGCTCTAGCTGTCCCTACTTTGGCAGCATATCGCAGTCCAATGACACAAAGAGCTTTGCTTGAAGCTTTAGGACAAAGCAGACAACTTGGCAGACTTGCTCCAATAACAGCACCTTCTTTACCTGATACTTTTAGCATGTAGAAATGGGCCGCGTCACAGAGCGTCTTGGGCGAAGCGGAGAATACTTTGTAGCAAGCATACTTTGTGAGGTATCTGATACGGTTGTCGTAGTGCCTCATGGATCAGAGGCAGACATAATTTTTGACTACGAAGATGTTTTATATAAATGTCAGGTCAAAACAAAATCAAAAAGAGAAAAGAAACACCCTAATTGGCGATTTGATTGTCGTCGTGGCAGCCATACTAAAAACAGAAACTTTCAACCAGGACAAGTGGATTTGTATGCTTTCTTTTCAAAAGAATATCAAAATGTTGTATTTATGCCTTTTGATGACAACAAAACACAAATGATTATTGATGACGACATTATGAAAAAAGCTGATCCTTTAGCTTCTTTTTATCAATGTATAAAAGACTTGAATTAGAAATGACAATCACCTAAACTACGCGAAAGCACATTCTAGGAGTAAAACATGCACAATTTAAACAATCTTTTTGAGATATATATGCAGGACTGCGAGCGCAGAGCTGTAAAGACCTTGCAAGAAATTACCAGGGTTTATGATAGATATATAAAACCTTCTCTCGGCGCGCGCGAGCTAAGTGCTATAAAAAGAGGTGATATAGTTCACTTACACCTTAACTTATCTAAAGAAACACCATTCCAGGCTAACAAAGTTCTGACTTTATTAAGGTCTATTTTCAATTTGGCTATAACTTTGGATTTAATAGAAAGCAACCCGGCAACGCACATAACAAAAAACAGAGAAGTCAAAAGAAAAAACTATCTGACAGCAGAACAATTCTTACAAGTAACTAAACAGTTGGACGCTCTTAAAAACAATAAAAGATATGCAGAAGGCGTTGATTTTATTTGGATGTTACTTCTTACCGGGGCCAGGTGTGGTGAGATAGCAAAAGCTAAATGGAGCGATTTACAAGGCAACATGCTTATACTTAAAGAACACAAAACGGATCAGTATGGAGAAGATAGGGTCATACACATAAGCGAGCGCGCAAAAACTCTCCTGAAAAACAGAGCGCGCTCGCGCGATAAAATATTTTCTATCGAGTCGCCTAGATACACCTGGAACAAAATAAAAAAAGCAGTTGGTTGTGAGGATGTTCGTTTACATGATTTACGACATACATACGCATCGTTTGGTTTACAGAGGTTACCTTTGGCCCAAGTTGGAAACTTGTTAGGACACAAGGATCAAAAGACTACAGCTAGATACGCACATATACACAAGGACGAAGCGGTAGAGTCAGCCAGACTTGTAGGCCAGCACTTAGAAGAATTGATACAGTCTAAAGGTTATCAATATCAAAGATGATATTGTTTTCCTTTGACTGTCTTGAACCATTGATCCCTACAGATAAAATGTATTCAGCAATCTGTAAAGGATCTTTGTTTTTAGATTTTGCTAATCTATTGAGATCCGCAACTAGATGTCTGTTAACCCAAACAGGCTTTCTATTGTTACGAATCGCAATAGGGTCATCAAAATCTTTTAGTAATTTACCCATAATAATCACCATTAAGTGAATATGGGTATTATAAAGTAAAAGGAGGTAGATATGCCAATGGACACTCAATATGATTTAGTGACTACAAAAAAAGTTGCTGAAATATTAAACATGTCACCCAGGACGTTAGAAAATTGGAGAGGAAAAGGTATGGGGCCAACTTATAGAAGAATAGGTGGCAGAATCCTTTATTCTATGGCTGACATTCAAAAATTCATTGACCAAGAAATTATAGAGACCGATGCCTAGACACGCGCTATTGTCTCCGTCGGCAGCTAGTCGCTGGATGAAATGTCCAGCGTCACCTGTCATGTCACAAGACATGCCTTATCAAACTAGCTTTGCAGCAGTAAAAGGAACAATCATACACATGATGGCAGAGACTTTACTGAAGGATAGATTAGAAGATAGCACTCTTAAAGATCATTTTTTAGGAGAAACAAAGATACAAGATAATTTTCATATCTTAATAGATGAACAGATGGTTGAGTGTGCGGAAATATATGTCGATTATATTTTTGAACGAGAAGGACAATTAAAAGCAAAAAAACTTATAGAAGAACAAGTAACCCTTGAAGAAATAAATACTAACTTATGGGGAACACTAGATTGCGCTTTGATTACCAAAGACGTAATTGAAATTATAGATTTAAAAAGCGGATCATGGCCTGTTGAGGCTAACAATACGCAACTGAGAATATATGCACTTGGTATCTTAGAGAGATACCCTTATGTAGATGCAAAAGTAATTCTAACCATAGTACAGCCTTACAGCTCGGATAAAAAAGGCCCTGTCAAATCCTTTGAGACTACACCTGAAAGTTTGGTTGATTGGGCCTTCCAGGACTTGAAACCGGCTGCTGATGCTTGCTTAGAATCAGAACCAAAGTTTGTCTTTGGGGATCATTGTCGATTCTGTTTATACAAACAGGATTGTCAAACTTATAACTTAAACTCAATGGAGGCGCCATGACAGATAATGTCGAGGAAAAAAAGCCGGTCATCCGTATTGATAAAGATGACGGGCCACCCATTTTAGTATGGGATGAAGATATGGAGAAAGAAAAAGTTGCTGATTTAACACGCTCTATACAAGAGCGGGTTGCAATGAACAACATAATAAAATCTGTATCGGAAAACGAAAACAAGGTCTTAACGAATATAAATGTTTTTATACAAGAGTTCGTTAGGTTATTATTTAACAGTCTTGCACAGAACAACCAAAGTTTGTTGAACAATCTGTCGGTTGAATTAGAGCAAGCATTACAAAGTGGAGAAAAAGATGAGTCTATCCAAGATAAGAAAGAAGGCGAAAAAGAAGCCTCCTAGATTTGTGATTTTTGGATCTGGAGGAGTGGGTAAAACAACCTTTGCTGCATCAATGTCGGCTCCTATCATACAGCTTACGGAAGATGGTCTTGTAAACATTGAGGTAGATCATTTTGACTTACCCAAAGAGAACAAGACAGGCTATGACGAAATCATAGCCAACATCAAATCTTTGTTGGCAGAGGATGATTTAGGTGGTTATAAAACTTATGTGTTAGATAGCTTGGATCAATTTGAGATTCAATATATTTGGCCGAAAGTTTGCAAAGATAACAATTATAAATCTATGGAGTCGGTTGCTTACGGTAGATCTTACGCAGAGGCAGTCAATGTATGGCGTGAGTTTTTAACTTATACAAACCAACTCCGGGAACGCGGTATGTCTATCGTGTTTATTGCACATAACGTAATCAAAAGAGTTGAAGATCCTGCGATGGATTCACCCTTTGACCGCCATGAAATAAAACTTAATAGACATGCTTCTGCTCTAATCCTGGAACAAAGCGACAATGTTTTTTTTGCAACGCGCAAGATAGGCACAGCAAAAGTACAGGGATCAAAAGGTATATCAACGAAACAAACTGTCGGCGACAGAATCTTGATTACCGAAGAGGCCCCAGGCTGTCTTGCAAAAAATAGGTATGATCTTCCAAAAGAACTGCCGATGGATTGGGGTTTGGTGCGCGAAGCTATGGTTAGCAACATCAAAAAAGATGAAGGAGCCTAAACACAAAACTATAGAGGGACTTGAGCGCTTATGTGAGCGCACAAGTTATTTAATAAACGCTTACGCAGAGGATCCTTTGTTGAATGAAATGTTACCGCATGGCATAGACAGAGACCTCTACGAAGCACAACGAATCCTGGAAGAAGTAGCGCGCGATATAAACGATTACGAGTGCTATGATTTGGGATAGGAGATAATTATGGATATATCAGAATTTGATATCGGACAACCAACCGATGAGTTTGGTTTAAAAGAGGGGCGTTATAACATGACGTATTATGAGTCTATGGAAATAGAAAACAATGATGGATGGAAAGGCATAAGAATTACTTTCAAAGTTTTGCCTTCAAATCAATTTGCTAGTGCAACTTTTACTGTACAGCATAAAAATCCAAAAGCAGTAGAAATGGGAACTAATTCACTTAGATCTTTGTTTTTTGCAGCTGGCTTGGATTCTGTCAAAAATACAGAGGAGCTTGACGGCTTGGTAATTTCTGCCCCGGTTAAACATAATACTAATGGTTATCCTGAGGTAAGCGTCAACATTTACAATTCTGACGAAACCTGGGGACAAGAAGATTCAAACTTGCCTAAGTTTGCAAACGGCCAAAGTGAAGCTGAACTTCCTTTAGCAGCTGATGAACCAGCTGAAACAAAAGAAGAAGAAAAGGAAACTAAGAAGGATCCGTCAGGTGACATACAAGACGACGAAATCCCTTTCTAGGCTTGACTTTTTTTTAAGAAACAACCGGCAATCGCTTTGTAGTTACTGCAAAAAGATTGCTGGCGGTTTTTTCTACACCCCAGCGAGAGATATTTATTATGCTGCTTGCAGCAAAAAATGTATGGAGAGTTTAATGTCAGGAGAAAGATTAAAAAGAAAATCCTTCCTCAATAAGGAGGGAGTTAAATATGCGGCCAAAAACAGCAAAGAAAAATATGTGCAGATGGCAGCTAGAAACGGTGGATATGTGTTGCATGAGTGGACAGCCACAGATCGAAATGATTTTTTTGGTGAACTTGTTTTACATTATTTGGATTGGGCCAATGAACAGGCCGAGACAGGAAAGATAGACAAGATCATCAAAGATGACTGATTTAAAAAAATATTTCGGAGAGTCCGGGATCGTACTAGATCCATCTATGGTTTTTACCGGAGAAGGAAAAACAAGCGACGATCTTTTAAAAGAAATGAATGAAAATGGCTTGCAAGTAAGTCATTTGGAATCGACGGGTGAGTTAGTTAGGGTTCCCGTTACAGCAAGTTCACAAACCAGGCCAGATAAGCATAACGAAAAAAGCGGATGGTATGTTGTGTACCAAACGTCAGACGCGATTTTTGCTGCCTACGGTAATTGGCGTACAGGCATTGATTACAAGTTCAGTTCTGTTAGTCCTAATAAAATGACGTCTCAGGATAAGCAACGCTTACAGCGGGAAATAAAAGATGCTGTAGAGCGGAGCAAACAAGAGCGCGCCAAACGGTATGAAGAAGTAAGCCAGGACTGCAAGCAGAGACTTCAACATGCTCAAAAAATCAAAGATCATTCGTACCTTGAAAAGAAAAAAATTAAAAGTTATGGGTTGAAACAAATCAATAAATCCATTGTTGTTCCGATAACGGATTCTAGCACAGGCGAACTTCGCAGTTTGCAATATATAAATAAAGAAAAGCGATTTGTAAGTGCGTCAGAAGTCAAAGGTAATATTTATTATCTTGGTTTTGATTTAGCGGATATAGCGTCGCAGAAAAAAATTATAATAACGGAAGGAATGGCTACCGCACATTCTTGTCACGAAGCAACAGAGCTGCCGACCGTTTGTGTCTTTTCTGCAAACTTTGGTAAAACTGCTCTCGACAAATTAAGAAAACAAACTAACGCTAAATTTATCCTGGCGTTTGATAATGATGAGCATGGTCTGGGCAAACAAAAAGCGGAAGAGATCGCAGCTGCAATTCCAAATTGCAATGTAAGAATACCGAGCGCGCCGGGAGACTTTAACGACCTGGCGCAAGAAGATTTAAACCTGGTAAAAAAAGAATTGCTCCAAGGTGGATTTAATTTTGCAAATTATTCAATAGGTCTTTATAAGGGAGAGCCGCCGCCTAGAGATTGGTTGGTTGAAAATTTTATTGAAAACAAAGCTGGAGTTTTTAGTAGCGTCGGTGGCGTGGGAAAAAGTATGCTGGCCCTGGATTTATCTTTGAAGATTGCACAAGGCCAGGGAACCTGGATGGGTAAAACAATCAGAAAATCAGGCCAAGTTGTGTTTTTTTCCGCAGAGGACGATCAAGTGGAGATTCATAGGAGGTTAAAAGCGCTAAATGCTCTAGGAGCGCGAGAAACGGCTTCTAACGACGTTTTTGTAATTCCCATACCAAACCTTGAGAGACCTATTAATTTACTCGCAGAGGACGGTTCTGGACTCCGAATTACGAACCAAGCCTACGAAATTTCTGAGGAACTCGAAAACATAGATAATCTTGCCTTAATCGTTATAGATCCAATTAGTAGCTTTGTTGGCAACGTGTCCGGGTTCACAACCAACCAGGAAGCAGGCCAACTCTACGGATATTATTGCTCCATGCTTAGTTCAAAATTTAAGTGTTGTGTTTTGAGCGTACATCACATGGTCAAAAGTTCTTTGGCTGGTTTTGATGATCCGATGCTTGCTAGAGCCGCCGTGAAAGGCTCTACGTCAATTATCGATAGCGCAAGGTTTGGACTCGCGGCCTGGTTGGCAAGCGAAGGTGAAGCAGAGCGCATTTGTTTAGAACAAGGAGTTGAATATGATCGTATGCGGGTAATAAAAGCTGGGATTGTAAAAACTAACTCCGGGGAAGTAGATACTAGAGTCAAAACACTTTTCAGAAAAGATGGTATATTAGAAATTTTGGATGAAAACAAAAGGGGTATAACGTGGGACTGAAAGTTTTAAGCCTATTTGATGGTATGAGTTGCGGACAGTTGGCTCTTACTAAGTTAGGTATCAAAATTGACAAATACTATGCGTCTGAAATTGATAAATATGCAATACAAGTTACGCAAAATAATTTTCCAGACACAATACAAGTAGGCGATGTTAGCAACTTAAAAGCCAAAGATTTTGCAGACATAGATTTAATTCTTGCGGGATCGCCATGCCAAGGATTTAGCTTTGCGGGCAAACAGCTTGCGTTTGACGATCCAAGGTCAGCTCTCTTTTTTGAGTTCATACGTTTGCTCAAAGAAATTAAGCCTAAGTATTTTTTGCTGGAAAACGTGCGTATGAAAAAAGAATTTTTACAAGTTATAACCGAGCAAGTTTCAATGTGTTACCCGGAGCATGAAGGAGACGACTTACTTGGAGGCTTAATAGAGCCAATATTAATTAACAGCGCCTTACTCAGCGCTCAGTCAAGACAAAGATATTATTGGACTAATATACCTGGGGTTGAGCAGCCAGAGGACAAAGGTGTAATTTTGCGAGATATTTTAGAAGATTACCCGGACGAAAAATACAATTTGTCTGAAAGTAAAGTAAATAGAGTCCTCAACGAAAAAAGAGGTAAAGGATTTTTTTATAACGAAAACTCAGAAAAAATAGGAACAGTCATTGCCGGATATCATAAAGAGCCAACTGACGGATCGTATATTGAGCAAAAGAAACCTGTTGCTGACATAGTGGCTAAAAACGGTAAAAAACTGATCCAAGAAAACATAGACAAAGCTATGACTTTAACCGCAAGAGATTATAAAGGTCTTAGCGGGAGAGGTTCTACAGGAGTTAGATTAACAAAACCAAAAGTTGTAAGCGGTGGTGCTTTTCGTGGCAGATATGACGGAGATAAAACGCAACAAAAACTCGAACTGCGTAAGGACAAAAAGTCAAACGCAATAACCACAGTCAGCAAAGACAGCATCGTTGTTGAAAATTTATCGTGGCGTAAACTTACTCCGCTAGAATGTGAGCGCCTTCAAACCGTGCCAGATGGTTACACAAAAGACGTGTCTAATACACAAAGATATAAGATGTTAGGCAACGGTTGGACGGTCGATGTGATTGCTCACATACTTAAAAATATGGAGATTTAATGTCCCTAGATTCTACAATTACGCCCAAGGATTCCACAACTACGTCCTTAGATTACCCTTACGACGTCCTTAGAATACCCACAATGACGTTATACTTTATACTATATACTAATTTTTCCAGGCCGCTGGCGCGCCTGGAAAAGAGGAGAAGATGAAAATATTTTTGACTAAATTCATTTGGGATGGAGAAGAATTTACAGGGCCTAATATTTATGCAAAGACTCAAGATGAAGCAGAAGTAATAGCAGAATATTATGGGTGTAGCGTAGAAGGAGAATTGCTAGACGTAGTAGCTACCGATAGCGCGAGCGAGAGACTACATTGAAAGAGTATTGGTGGATCACAGACGATGAGATAGATAGTCCGGGAAGGTCGGGTTTAGTGCGAGCGAGCGAGTGGGCGAGATACAAACAGTTTGCGAAACAAAAGAGTCTCGTATGGCGCTGGTATAGAAAACAGATACAGCGCAAGGATCTTACTCCAGCGAGCAAACTATGTCTTTGGGCAATATGCGAACGTCACAGACATTTTAGTTGCAGCTGTAACGATAAATTTATTTACCTGGCTATGATGTGCGGATTGGATAGAAAGAGCGTGAGCAACGCGATACATGCGCTAGCAAGTAAAGAAAAGAATGTTGTTTGGATTGCAGCGGAGGGTGTTGACGGAAAACTTATGCGGAAAGCAAAACGTGGTTATAAAAAACATTTACTCTTAGTTGGTTTGAATTCTGAGATTAGATTAGATGAGCGCGATTAGGAGAAAACATGTGTGGAGAGTCAATGAATAACCGCGCTCACGCATATTATAAGACATTTAATACGCTTTAACTAATTTATCTAGGGGTATTTTTCGGTAAGTTCCAAGCTCTTCGTCGAGACAAAGTACCAGATTGCCTGGTAATTTTTTTATTGGCTCAACGAAGATAGCCTGGTTTTTTATACGATATTTCAAGCTAAACCTTTGAATCTGCCTTCTTCTGACCATTGCAATACTGCTTTGGCCCGCATAAGCGGATCAGCTATGTAATAACGCATGACTGTTTCGCCTTCACTATTTATACCAACGAAAGAATTGCCTTCTTGATAAATGCTTTCAGAGTAAGTGTTGTTTCTCATTTTTCTCTCCTTTCTCTCGCTTTTTTATTGCGATGCTCTCTTGCCATATCATTTTCTATTCTAAAATCCTCCTCAACAATCCTCTCTTTTAATTGTTGATCGTCAAGGTTAGTTTGATTTTTGATTAGTTTAATATGTTTTGGTTGTATTACTATAAATTGATATTTATGAAACTTTTCATCAGTTAAGACGTATTCATAATCAGGTGCAAAATAATGCACAACATTATTTATAGTTTCAGCATAAAGTGTTGACATAACTCTCTCCTTAAAAATTAAACATTGCTTTTTCTTCATCCGTGCCATACCAATAAATAGCTTTGGTAAGTCTATAGAGAAGTCCTTGCCCGGATAAAGGTGTTTGAGTTCTGAGATTGTATTGCTCTTTCCTCAAATCATAAAAGGTAATGTTGTTGTCGCGAAAACGATCCAGGCATTGTTTGAGAACTTGTTTATTAGTTCTTTGTGGCTTACCCATACAATTCGTCAATATGTTATTCTGATTTGAACAAGCCTGTCCAAAAATATCTAATGAATCATATTTAAGCGGCCCAAACAATCTCATTGATTGGAATAATGGATTTATGTTTTGCATATCTTTTTTTATTTCTTCATCATCTGGTTTGCGCTTAATCCTTTTTATCTTGATATTGCCAACAGGGACAATTTCTTGATCCTTTTGGTTTGATTACGCGTTTTTTCTTTTGAAGATCTAAAACCTTCTCCTTGATTGATGGTATGTCAGAAATATATCTATCAGCAAAAGAAATATCATTACCTGCTTTGACAGCCTTTGTTTCTTTCGCTATTTCATTATTTGCTTGTTTACTAAGAGCTTTGATTTTATCTTGTAAAATCTTGTTATTAGTTTCAAGCTCATTTATATATGCCTCTTGCATCCTTATCTGTCTATCTTTATCTGTCACGATTCTCTCCTTATGGTTATGTCAGCATTTATGCCGACGCTGTTATATTGTTCCAGGAGTCTAAATTTTTTGTCCTGGGCCTCTAATTCACTTCTAAATTTCATGGCTGGAAAAGAGCCTTGATCTTCAAGAGTAACTATTAATTCATACATGTTTTCACCTTTTGGTTTAAGTAAAGCATAATTGCACTACACATGATTACATTATAGTACGATTTTTACGAAAAGGGGAAAATAAATACGGGATAAAATGTATTTTGACATTTATAATCCTTAACATGACAGAGCAAAAGAAATCTAAAGCCGGGAGAAAAAGAATTAAATTTGACGATGAAACTTTAGAAAAGATAGAACAATGGGCCGGAAAGGGACTGTCAGAATTACAAATCTCACATTTATTAAATTGCTCATTGTCAACAATAGCAAGGAATAAACGTAATAATGACAAATTTGATACTGCTTTAAAAAGAGGAAGAGCAAGAGCAGTCGCCGATGTTTCGTCAAAACTTTACGAAAATGCGCTGGAAGGCAAGGAAACTTCGGCCATTTTCTTTCTAAAAAACAGAGATCCGCAGAATTGGAGCGATAGACAAGAGGTAAATCACAATATAAATCTAAAAGAAATCATGCTTGCTAGTAAAAATAGGGTGATTGATGGTGAAATAGTACAAAATGATGCTGATTCGCAACGACTCCCTATAAAGGAGTTGCTTCCAGGCAAAAAAAGTGAGGAAAAATGACAAAATATCATATTTTTTACCCCCCAAGCTGTTTTCTAGGCGGCCGGCAATAGCAAAAGAACAGGTTAACTAAATTTTTTTATGAAATTTAATAGAAAAGCATTTGTAGAATCAGTAACAGACACAATATTAGGAGCTGCATTTAATTTTCCAATATCCTGGGCCACCCTAGCCATTCTTTTGGTTTTTACAACAGACGCGCTTTTTATTTCTATTATTCAGCTTACGGTTTTGACTGTTGCTGCGATTATTAGGAGATATTGCACCAGGGTATATTTTGAAAAAAGGAACAATAAACAAACTATAGAAGAAATGGCGAGGAAAAAATGAAATATAGTCCGCAACAAGAAAAAGAATTGATGACCGAGATATGGTCGCCAATGATAAAAGACAATCCATATAACTTTGTTAAGTATTGTTTTCCCTGGGGACAAAAAGATACCCCCCTAGAGGACTTTTCAGGCCCAAGAGCATGGCAAGAAAAAATTTTGAAAGAAATTACAACACACATACAAAGAAATGAGCGTTTACCGTCCCCGGAAATGTTTCGTTTAGCTGTTGCGTCAGGTAGGGGTATAGGAAAGTCTGCTTTAGTTGCCTGGCTAATTTTATGGATGCTATCAACTCGTTTGGGATGCACAATTATTGTAACCGCCAACACAGAACAACAGCTGCGCTCAAGAACTTGGGCCGAGCTAGGTAAATGGCTTACCTTGGCTATAAATTCACATTGGTTTGCAAAAACAGCTACCGCAATAAAACCAAACGCCTGGTTTGAAGAGGCACTTACTAGAGATTTAAAAATAGACACCGGGTACTATTACGCGCAAGCGCAACTATGGAGTGAAGAGAATCCAGACGCTTTTGCCGGGATTCACTCTAATTATGGAGTTTGTTTGATAATGGATGAGGCTTCAGGTATTCCGCAACAGATCTACAGCGTTTCCGAAGGTTTCTTTACTGAGCCTACTTCTGATCGTTATTGGTTCTGTTTTTCAAACCCAAGAAGAAACACCGGGCCTTTTTATGATTGTTTTCACGCTAACAGAGCTTTTTGGAAGAACAAACAAATTGATTCCAGGACGGTTGAAGATACTGATAAAGAACTATTTCAACGTATGCTTGAACAATACGGGGAGGACTCTACTGTTGCCAGGGTTGAGGTGATGGGAGAGTTCCCCCGTGCTGACGATGACGCAGTAATTCCTATGGAGTTAGTGCGCGCAGCAATAAATAGGGATGTCTCTCTGACGGCGAGCGAGCCAATAATATGGGGCTTAGACGTTGCCAGGTACGGCGGAGATAGTTCCGCGCTATGTGTCCGCCAGGGTAATACTGTTTTTGAAATAAAAACTTTTGGCTCTATGGATCTTATGCAGCTCTGCGGAATAATAAAAAATCGTTACGACGAGACTACCGCCCTGGATAGACCCTCAGAAATATTAGTTGATGTTATTGGTTTAGGAGCTGGGGTAGTTGACAGATTGTCAGAACAAAATCTGCCCGCGCGCGGAATCAATGTTGCCGAGGCCCCGGCGACTTCTAAAAACTATTTGAACTTGCGCGCCGAGTTATGGTTCAAAGTAAAAGAATGGTTAGCTGGCCGCGACTGTTGTTTGCCAGACGACGATGAATTAGTGGCTGAGTTAGCATCCCCTGTTTATAAATATACTTCCTCCGGAAAAATTAAGATTGAATCCAAAGAAGAAATGAAAAAACGCGGTATCAAGTCTCCAGATAAAGCCGATGCCTTGGCGCTAACGATGGCAAGTAGCGCGGTAAGTTTTGGTGGTAGTCAGAGCTTTATGGGGTATAATTTTCGCAAACCTTTAAAATCAAGGATCATTCGGGTTGGTTAGAATATGGCAGAAGAAAAAGAAATCTTAGAAGAGAAAGAACAAGAAACTCGTATGCGCGATTTGTCCCGCGTCCTAAAATCGGAAATGGACGACGCCAGGGACTTTATTCAACAAGTAGGCGAAGAACGCGCCGAGTCCACAGAATATTATTTAGGTAACGAGCCAGAACCGACTAGCACTTTGCAGTCATACTATGTTTCTACCGATGTGCGCGATACGGTGCTGTTTATGTTGCCGTCTATCATGCGTACTTTTTTTGGCACAAAGAAAATAGTTGAGTTTGTACCTAACGGGCCAGAGGATGTGCAGCTCGCCGAACAACAAACGAATTATGTAAATTATATTGTCCAGGAAAAGAACCCTGGCTTTTCTATTTTGTACGATGTGTTTAAAGACGCTTTGGTTAGAAAGACCGGGTTTGTCAAAGCCTATTGGGATGATACAACCAGCGCAAAGACTCACAGTTATTCGGGTATAACGCCAGAACAATACCAGGCTTTAATTTTAGATCCGAATGTTGAAATCATAGAAGAGTCTGCCGAAATGCAAAGCGTTACGGTTATGAACCCGGAGACTATGGAAGAGATAACGCAAGAGACTCCGGTTAGTTATGATTTGACGATTAGAAGAATTATTCCGAAAAACCAGGTATCGATAGAATCTATCCCGCCAGAAGAAGTCTTGATAGCTCGCCACGCTCGCTCGTTAGAGGAATCAAGTTATGTGGCCCACCGTATGCTGAAGTCTGTTTCTGATTTAGTTGCTATGGGTTACGACAAGGCAGAAGTTGAGCAATATGCCGGGGCCGGCGCAAGTTATTTAGACTCTGATGCTTACGAAGAGCAAGAAGCCAGGAACCCGTTTGACAATATGGTTTTTCCAAATCGCCAGGACGATGGCGGCAAAGATTTACTCTACGTTGAGCATTATGTTTTTTATGACTTAGACGAAGATGGTATCGACGAAAGAATAAGAGTTTGTACTATTGGTGAAGGCTTACACGTTATCAATGTAGAACAATGGGACGAGTTGCCGATCGTTATGTTTTGTCCAGATCCAGAACCGCACACGGCTATTGGTTCTTGTCCAACAGATTACGTCAAACCTATCCAGGCCGCAAAATCACAAATTATGCGCGACACTCTGGATTCGCTTGGTCATTCAATCTTTCCAAGAATGGGTATTGTTGAAGGCCAGGTAAACATAGACGATGTTTTAAATACTGATATTGGCCAGCCGATTAGAATGAGAGCGCCAGGTATGGTGCAACCATTCAACATACCTTTCTCCGGGAAAGAGGCTTTTCCGATACTAAATTATTTAGACGAAGCCAAAGAAAATAGAACCGGAGTATCTAAGGCCGCAGCTGGATTAAACGCAGATGCTTTGCAAAGTTCTACCAGGGCCGCAGTCAACGCGACAGTAAGTGGCGCACAAGGCAGAGTAGAACTGATATGTCGTCATTTTGCCGAAGGCGGTATGAAAACATTGTTTGGTTTGGTAAATCATTTGGTAATCAAACACCAGGAAGGCCAGGACATGTTCAGATTGAACAATCAGTTTATTCCGGTAGATCCAAGATATTGGGACAGCGAAAAAGATATGGTTGTAAACATTGCGCTTAGTAAAACCAGCGATGAACAAACTTTATCTACAATGGCAACCCTCATTAGTAAACAAGAACAAATCTTGCAACAACTAGGGCCAAACAATCCGCTAGTTAATTTACAACAATATGCCAATACTTTGACCAGGTTTATGGAACTGTCGGGGATAAAAGATGGATCTAACTTTATTACTCCAAATGTTCCGCCTCAACAGCCAAGACCACAACAGCCACCTAAACCAGATCCGGCTGAGTTGTTGGCCCAGGCAGAAACACAAAAAGCACAAGTACAAGCGCAGAAAGCAGTTATTGACGCTGAAACCGATCGCATGAAAATCATTATGGATGATGATAGACAACGTGATATTGAAGAAGCACAAATACGCTTAAAAGCACTCGAATTGCAAGGAAAGTACGGTACACAAGTTAACATCGCTGAAATCAATGCTATTATGGAAAGAGACCGCGAAATGATAAGAGAAGCGGCAAAAATACAGGCGCAAGGATTGTTCAGTAATGTCACAGAAAACAACACTTCATAAATATTATGATCTTGAGATACTCGAAGGTGAATACGTTTACTCAGCCTACGAACTCAAAGCCAAGTCTTTTAAGGAAGCAATTATGATTATGAAAACTTTGTTTGATGACCGCATTGATTTAGATTCTGAAATAATTTATTTTGACGAAAAAACAATACACTAATGGCAGATCCAAGGTTAAAAAAAGTTGGTGTTAGTGGCTATAACAAACCTAAAAGAACACCTAATCATCCAACAAAATCGCATGTTGTTGTTGCTAAACAAGGTGATAAAATAAAAACCATAAGGTTTGGACAACAAGGCGTCAAAGGCACAGGTAAAAATCCAAAAACAAAAAAAGATAAAGCCAGGCGCAAATCATATTACGCCAGGCATAACGCTCAAGATCCAAACCCAAGTAAGTTAAGCGCTCGATTTTGGAGTCATAAAGTAAAATGGTAGCAAAAAGAAAATTTAAAAAAGTAGCCAAAACAAAAGGCGGAGTGCCAAAAAAATATGTTCGCGGCTCTAAGAATCCAAAAGCTAGAGAAGCAGAGATAAAAAGAACAGCGAGACTTTATCGCCAAGGTAAACTTACCCCGGCAATGATGAAACGCATTAGTAAACAAAGGAGCAAAGGATGAGCGCCAAAGAAGATGTTATAAATAAATATCACAAGTCCAGCGGTATTTCTAAATCAGTTTTGAGAAAAGTTTATTCCAGGGGTGCGGCGGCTTATTTTTCGTCAGGCTCAAGACCAAAGACCTCGCAACATGCCTGGGCCGCAGGACGTGTTCGATCGTTTGCCACCGGGAAAGGCGGAGCTAGAAAGGCTGACGCCGATTTGTTAAAATCATCTAAATCCAAAAAAAGGAGTTAAAAATGAAACACGGTATGAAAAAGAAAGGTATGAAAAAACCTAAGATGAAAAAAAAGAAAGGAATGAAAAAATACGGAAAGTAATATGCCTTTTAAAAAATATTCATCTAAACAAAAGAAGTTAGCCAGGGTAGCAAAGCCAAGAACTAAGATTACCGGGGCAGATTTTAAAAAACTAAAAACTAAAAAGAAAAAGAAAAAATGAAGGTAAAAGCGCCAAAAGGCTATCATTGGATGAAACAAAAAGACGGTAGTTTAAAACTTATGAAACATGGTGGGCGCTTTGTAAAACATAAAGGCGCCTCTTTGACTGCTAACTTTGCGGTTCAAAGAACGCACGGTAAGTAATAATTGGCCTTGGTAGGCTATGAATGAAATTGTTACTATTATTAACGAAGTTGGCTTTCCTATTGCGGCAACTCTTGGTTTAGGTTTTTTCTTATGGAAGTTGTTAAATAAAATAGTAAATGGCATGGAGCAAAAAATAGATGTGGTAGATGACAAAATAAACGAGTCTCTCCAGGCCGTCGAAAAAAGATTAGACTCAAAATTAGATTCCCAAACACAAATTCTTATACAGCTTATTGACAGAGTAAGATCCGTTGATAATGAAATTATACGCCAGGACATATTGCTAAAAACAATTCTGGGAGTGCCGCATTTAATAGAAAAAGATAAAATAGCTAAAGCAAATCAAAAAGATAAGAGGAAAGACTAATGGCTGATCCAATAACCAACTCAGTTGTCGGCATTGCTGGCAGCGTACTAAATAAATTTGTTGCAGATAAAAACTTAAAAATGCAACTTGAGCATGAACTCAAGACACAATTACAAACTGCTAACCTAGCACAAATAGAAGTCAATAAAATTGAGGCTGCTAGTAAAAATTGGTTTGTTGCAGGTTGGAGGCCCTCAGTTGGCTGGGTATGTAGTTTTGCTATGGCTTATCATTTCATCATAGCTCCTATGGTTCAGTTTGGCGTTGGCATTTGGGGTATTCAAGTTCAACTGCCAGAATTTGATTTCAGTCAGTTATCAACCATACTTATGGCAATGCTCGGAATGGCGGGACTCAGGACTTTTGAAAAACAAAAGAAAGTTGCTAAAGGGGACGATTGATGTCCTGGGAAAATTTTAATTTAGATGAGTTTGCTTGCAGACATTGTGGCAAAAATTTAATAAGTCATAACCTAGTTGATAGGCTGCAAAGTTTACGAACTGAATTAGCTTTTCCCTTTGTAATTACTTCTGGTTACAGATGCCCGGAACATCCAAATGAAATTCACAAAAGTAAACCTGGTACACATGTCATGGGTTTAGCAGTAGATATTTTGTCTTATGGTGAACAAGCGTATAAAATTGTCACTACAGCGCCGAAACACGGTTTTACAGGAATAGGTGTGAACCAAAAAGGCCAAGGAAGATTTATACATTTAGACATTGCAGATGAAACACATGGAAAAACAAGACCTACTATTTGGAGTTACTAATGGCTAGGGCAACAGTAAAAGAAGTCGCAGCTCAAATAGATCAGCATGAAGCTGTTTGTGCTGAACGCTGGAGCAATGCAAACGACAGATTTGATCGCCTGGAAGAATTAATATCGCAGAACACAGTCAGACTATGGTGGATAGCAGGTATAATTATTTCTTTGTTGGCATCCTTAGTGTTTAAATTAATTGTTTTATGATTACAGAAGAAGAAGCTCGCAAATCGCTCCTGGCAGAACAAATATTAGATAGCGAAGTATTTCAAGATGCTTTGCAAAAACTCAAAGAAGAATACATAACAAAATGGTTGCAAAGCACCAATTTAGAAGATGTCAACGAAAGAGAATCAATACACAAAGCTATTCAGCTGATTCCAGAGATAGAGAAACATTTAAGAATTATTGTCGAGAAGGGCAAACTTACCAAAACTCACATTAATAAAATTAGGAATGTTCTTTAAGACGATATAAAATAACTAACTAAACGAGGTATATATGAGCAACATCGAGAAACCGACTGCTTTAAGAAATGACTTAGAAGAGACCACAGCATCATTTGAGGGTTTCTTGGCCCCACAAGAGCCAATAGAAGAAACCGCAGAAGATGAAGTCCAGGAAGTCGAAGAAATAACCGAGGAAGAGGTTTTAGAACCTGAGGCTGACGACGAAATTGATGATGATATTGATGAGGAGTTAGAAGAAGAGGAAGAAACCGAAGAAGAAGTTGAAGAACAAGATCTAGCAGAAGATTCAAACCAACCTCAAACTTTCTCTGTCAAAGTTGATGGAGTTGAATATGAGGTGACGGAAGAAGAGTTAATGGCTGGATATTCTAGGCAACAAGATTATACGCGCAAAACTCAAAAACTCGCGGAACAGGCAAAATCTGTAGAACAAAAGGACAAAGAGTTAGCGGAGAAAGATGCGATCTACGCACAGTTGTTACCAAAATTGGAGACTCAAATACAGGGTCAACTTGGAAACGAGCCAGATTGGGACGCACTATACGAGCAAGATCCTGTCGCTTATGTTAAAAAGCAACAAGAATGGAACGCTGCAAAAGAACAACTTAAAAAAGTTGAAGAGGAACAGGCTAGGGTTCAAGAAGAACAACAGGCCGAACAAGTAAAACAAATTCAAGAATTTGTTGAGCTTGGGAATCAAAGGCTTTTAGAAGAAATTCCAGAGTGGTCAAAACCAGAAGTTGCACAAAAAGAAAAGCTAGAAATACGTCAATTTGCGATGGAAAAACTAGGTTTTACGGCACAAGAGATAGACGCTACGATAGATTACCGAGCGCTGCTTGGGTTGAGGAAAGCTATGTTGTACGACAAAACTGTTGAAGCAACAAAGAAAAAACCAACACAGAAAGCTGCTTCCCGCGTTGCCAAGCCAGGCGCAGTAACCAAAACCAAGAAGGTAGCTCCAGCGAAGAAAGCAAAACAAAGGTTAGCTAAGTCCGGGAAAGTCCAGGACGCAGCTAAAGTTTTTGAAACTATGCTAAATAAATAAGAGGTAAAAAATGGCACAAGTAACAAATGCTTTTGATACTTATGAAGCGATTGGTAATAGAGAAGATTTAGCAGATATTATTTATAATATTTCTCCCTCTCAAACACCATTCCTTTCAGCGGTAGGCAAAAGGCAAATTTCAAACGTCCAATTTGATTGGCAGACAGAAGTTTTACCAACTCCTTCTTCAACAGGTCAACTTGAAGGATTCGAGCTAAGTAAATCTACTTCTACTAATACAACTAGGGCAACCAACGTAGCAATGATCTCAAGCAGAGACGCTACAGTAACCGGGTCTCAAGAGGCTACCGACACAGCTGGTAAGAACTCTGAAATGGCGCATCAACTAGCTATTATGGCGAAAGCTATAAAAAGAGATATGGAAGAAGCGTTAACTCAGAACATTGCCAAAAATGCTGGTAACGTCTCTACTGCGAGACAAACTAGATCTTTGGAAACTTGGTACGCTACCAACGTAA
>CAACVD010000267.1_pt1 | contig 24982 bp, 25 predicted proteins | sample 2381771 | NCBI WGS metagenome assembly CAACVD01 (sample SAMEA5211965, study PRJEB30684) | marine metagenome | biome: Marine; feature: Epipelagic; material: Water | collected 2015-10-15 | depth 15 m
AGAAAGGTATCTTTTTTGAATCGCAATCCACCTAGTCCTCGTGAATTATTTTTTAGGACTGGAGAAGCGCCTTTGCCTTTTAGTAATCGTGTAATTTTATTTTTACTAAACGGACATTTTTTCTCATCAATGACATAAGAGAATAATTCTTTATTATCAATTCTATCATGCAAACTACCTGTAAAATCAAATAAATCAAATAATCTTTTAAAATCATTTTCTTCTTCAATGTCTTCTTGTTGTTTCGGTAAAATTACCTTTTGATTATAATGCTCTAGTAGAATTAGTATAAACTCGTTTTGGACGTCTTTTCTATTAAGAAACTGTGATTTCAGTGTTTCGTCTTTTTTGTAATAATTAATATCACCTAGCAACTGCTCTTCATCCTCGCCGACAAACTTAGATGTAAAAATATAATGTTTCAGAAACTCATTACAATCATTAGGTTTTCTTTCAGGTAGGTCATTACAACACAACATGAGAGAGCATTGTAGACGTATGCGTTGCTCGTCCTGAAAATTTTTTCGACACTCAATTCGGTCGCCGCCGGAGCAAAACTTTTTAATTTTATTACCGTCAAGAAATGTTTTTGACCCATCTTTTAATCCAATCTCTTGTGTAATTACCATACGTGAAAATGAAAAATCACACAACCAACTATTGGCTTTTGCAGAATCAGCAGATGACTCTTTATAAAGAAAATTATCACTGTTTGTAATTTGAATATAACTTTGAAATGAGTTGATAAGAAAATCACTTAGAATACCTTTACCACAATTACGAAGTCCTTCTAGTGTATACCATGTTTTTCTTTCATAATTACCGGCGATTGTCTGCGCCATTTCATATAACCATGATTTCAACGTTTCTTCTTTGCCATTGAAAATAGGATTTAATACTCTATCAAAAATCTCTTTTCTTACGCTTTTATTACTCTCCATATTGAGATCTCTTTTGATATAGATAAGTGTGTCCCTATTGTCCTGTTTGAAAGTACAATCACTAAAGTCATAATAACCATTTTTGAAAAATAGTTTTTTAACAGTATTATCCCAAATGTTATCAAGCAGATTATCTTCAATAGGTGTATGATTGAAAATAAACTCATACGTATCATTTACACCTTTTACATTATCGTTTACACATACAAACTCATTACCTGCCTCTCTGTATAGGTCACAGTTAGATATCTCACATTTAATCAGACGTTTTATTTCATCCTTTTTGTTAAACCAAATATTACCGTTATGATAGTATAATTCATTATTACAAATAAATAGTTTTGTAAACTTATTTTTTAGTAAGAATAATGAAATATCCAAAACACTTTCACCACAATAACTCATCGGATTATTGGATACATCCAGGTCCTCCAGAGTTTCCAGAATATCCGTGTCAAGTTGTTTTTCAGTCCATGTAATATTATACTTATTTTTACAATACTCATTGATATCTTTTATATCATATTTATATTTTGATAAAAAACCGTCAAAGATTTTGACGTTATGTGAAAATTTTTCTCCAACATATTCTAATATGTCATTTTCTATTTTAGATAATACATAAGACAACAGACGACCTTTGATATTATTAGATCCTCGTTTTTTAAGGACTTTCAATGTATCCTGATACTCAGGATTGTTAAAGATTTTGTTTTGAATATTTTTGATTTCTTTTTGTAATTCAATAAAATAATACGCTTTGATTTTTTTTTTGTTAAATACAGTAAGCACCTTTTCGCTAAATATACACGTAATGATAAGATTTTTGATTTCATCTTTAGTTGCTCCCATTTGGTCTTGTAATTCTTCAAAAACCTCATTTCTGTATTTTACATATCTATCAAGATTAGAGCAGTTAATACCTTTTTCTTCACATAGATTTTTTAGAATAGTAGGTTGAGCGTTTGACATGTCATAGTCATAATAAATGTCATTACCCAAGGCACCACGTATCTTTTTGTTAAGTCGCTGTAATGAATCCCCTTCCGCATAAACCCTACCATACTCTTTGTTAGTTGCCAAATATTCACGTGTGATTTTATAGTTATTTTTGATTTGTAATCTGCAATATCGTTTCATCATAGCATATTGATTTTTAACTTTATCTGTGTCCTGTTTTTTTGATTTGTTAGTAATTTCTTTATCACCTACAAGATTGATGTATTGTGAAAATGTGAGTAGTGATAATTTATCACATACCTCTTTATTTACATACTCGATACATGTATTGTTTTTCATAACCTTTTTTTTAATAACAAGTTTTTTTTTTGTGATTTTAACTCCGCTCATTTTCTAACTTTATATATATAAGATTAGAAAAATATTCTTAAGTATTTTTAAAAATATAATATTATATAAAATTAAAATTATACAAAAAAAATTACTTAAAAAAAATCTAATCTTATATAATATGAATATAGAAAAACTAGAATTAATAGTTGCAGATTTTACTGATAAAAATTACTTTTGTCCTTTTTTTAGGTTATTGAATAATATAAAAAAACGATTTGATAAATATGATCCAATATATGTATTATCAAAATCAACTGCAGTATCCTACCATTGTGATGAGAAAAAACATTCAAAGTGTATTTGTACTAAGGGTCATTTATTACATGTATACACCTGTGAATTTAACAATGAAACTTATGTTTTAGGGAGTGAGTGTATTCATTCATTATATTTACTTAATGAATTGAAACATGATCTTATCGATGAAGAAAAAGATACAATAAATAGTTTATTAGTATTTTATAATACACTAAAAACATTACATAAAAAAAAGTGTAAAAATTTTAAAAAATGTGGAAAAAAGGTTGATATGAAAAAAAATAGAAATGCTCCAAAAGTATATCAGAATTATTGTTATACATGTGTATTAACTGATGATCTCATTACCTGTAGTGAATGTAATAATAGTATTTATTATGATGGTAAAACTGTATTATGTAATATTTGCATATTAAAGAAAAATGGAAAGAAGTACTGCGACTCTCATAATTGTAAACATATTGTAGAAGCAAAATACAAGTATTGTTTTAGTCATAAAGATCTATACAATATAAATAAGAAAAAATGTAGTAAACACGATTGTCGAAAAATGATTGATAAAAAATGGGATTATTGTTACGAGCATAGATCTTTACGGAATACATATTGTCAACCAATCGTTTCGGTTGATTCACTTGAATTTATTGATTGATTTTCTTTCTCTTTTTTTTTACGATGATAATATTCACGTTGATATTCTCTTTTTGTTTTTTTATATGCTTCGTATCTCTCCGGATCATTTTTAATTTTATGATAATAATTATTGGATGCGCGCCGAATGTAAATCGGAGTTTTCAATGTAGTTGCTGGAGTATCCATATTCTTCTTTATATAATATAAGAAAAATATTCTTAAATCAATTTTTTAAAAAGTTATTTCGTCAATTATACACTTTATACACTTTATACACTTTGATACACTTTATACACTTATAAGGTTATGGTGTCATTATACACTTTATACACTTTGGGTCTATAAGGATATGGTGGCATTATACACTTATACGCTTTTATGCGTATTTTCAGGTATTTATTAATGCCGTCTACTCTGTGAAAATAAAAAAAATATAATTTCAAAATATTAATTTACTTTTTCTGGAAAAAAGTGTATAAAGTGTATAAAGTGTATAATTAGTATTTTATTATAATGACTATTTAATATTATGGTCTTATTTTCTTATCATTTTATAAAATCCAAAATATACACTTTTTTTGGGGTCAATTTCAAAAGTGTATAAAGTGTATAAAAGTGTATAAAAGTGTATAATTGTCTAATCATATATATTGTTACATATTATACATTGTTGATATGATGATGCAGATCTAATCTAACTACTTCAATATCATCTTTTAATAAATCTATTTCACTTCTTATTTTTTTCAATAGTGTTTCTGTCATAAATTGTCTACTTTTTAAAAAATCTAATAATTCTAGTATCTGATCTAATTTTTCACTATAAGACATTTAGTATATATTAAGGAAATATAATATTAAGTATATTTATACACTATGCCGAAAACCGAAGAAATTTTTGAAAAAGAAGGCGATGACAATATCGAAGTTGTTAAACCTAAACCAAAAAGAAAACTAACTGAAAAACAACTTGCTAATTTAGCAAAAGGCAGGGCGAAAATGGCAGAAAAACGAAAAGCAAAAAATGCTGAATTAAAAGCAAAAAAAGAAGAAAATAAAAAAGTTGTAAAAGAAGAAAAAAAAGCAATAAAAGAAATTAAAAAAGAAAAGACACAAGCACGCAAAAAAAAAAATAAACTTTTAAAGGAACAAGAAAGGGAGGAAGAGCATTTTAAGGCACTTAAAGAAAAAGAAATTGAAGATTTACGATCTAAACAACTATCAGAGTTTCAACAATTGCGGACACGATACCTTACGGCATGTAAAACAACAGAAGATTATACTAAATTAAAAGCACATTTAGATACTATTGATGAGGAAACAGTACTAGATAGAGATAAATTAAGAGCAACACTATTAGATATGATAAGTAATTATGCTGTAAAAAAACCACCAAAAGTAAAAAAAAAAGTAAAAATAGAAGAGCCACCAAAAGAAGAAGATAACTTAAAAATAGAAGTAGATGTCAAAGGTAATGAAAAAAAATATCAATTAAATTTCTCATAATAATATAAATAAACAATGAGCGAAGATCTCAAAGTGTATCCATTAAAAATAGATGACAGTAAATTAGGAAAAATACAAAAAAATATATTACCTGATATACCATTTTTAATGTGTATAATTGGTCGAGTTAAAACAGGTAAAACGATAATCATTAATAATTTAGCACTATCACCGAGATTCTATGGAAATGATTTTGATAGTATCATTGTCATTAGTCCCACCATATACTCAGATCCTGTAAATAAATATTTAGCAGAAGAAGCAACATTTGTTTTCGAGCAGTATAGCGACGATTTAATAGACCAACTAATAGAGATTATTGAAGATGATGAAAGTAGTAATAAGTTTTTATTAATATTAGATGACATTGTAGGTAACGTAAAGTTTAAAAGAAATACAAGTAAAATAGATAAACTGACAGAACTTGCAACTAAATATAGACACATGGGTAATGGGGACCAAGAAGGTAAATTATCAATTATAATAGCGACACAGCAATTTAAGTTTCTCTCTCCTATCTTACGTCTTAATTGTAGTGCTTACATAATAGGAGGGCATCAATCACCGGCAGAATTAAAAGCGATGAGCGAAGAGATGTCCGTTTTTACAAAAGGAGATCCAAAAAAGTTTTATAAATTATGGAATAAATCAAAAAAAGAAGATTATGATTTTTTATATTTATCTATGAAAGATATGAAAGCGCGAAGAAATTTTGGAGATATATTAAATAGCGATGATGAAGAAAAAGATACTCATGAAGATATATCTGATAATCGTCATGATGAAAAAGAAGAATAAGGTTACGTTAGGAAACTTTCATAAGTACATGATTCGTAGGTAAGGTTAGGAGGGTTGGCAACATTTCAATTTATATAAGTTTTACATTTTGAAATATATATAATAATAATAATTTTAAATTGTAAAAAAAATATCCTTAAAATATATAAATATGTCTTACTTCGATCAGATTAACAACTGGACTAATAACATAGAGCAAACACAAAATGCTTTAAATAGTGAAAAGAATAGTTATGCTTCTCAGGCAATAGGGGACCTTCAAGATAAATATGCTTTGATAAAACAAAAGGCGCTCGAAGGTGTCCCGGATATTGCCGGTGATGTTTTAAATTATACGACACAAGGGGTCCAGGCATTAAGTGGCACTTATTCTACTATTCGAGCATTAAGACAAAGTAAGATTGCTAAAAAATTGTCGCAAGCTACGGGTGATAAACCTCCTGAATCATCAGTTGACGTAGACGATTTAGGATTACCTAAACTATCACCAGAAATGAGAGAGTTAAATGAAAGATTGAATAAATTACGCGGCGACAGCACTATAGGTGACCCCGACACTCGCGTTGATGAAAATTTAACTGGCGGCACGTATGAGGATTTAGCAAAAGGCGTCGCAAAAGATAATATAGGTCCACAATCAACAAAGGATGCTTTAGCAAAATTAAAAGCGAGAGATGATTTTGAACCGACTCCAGAATCTAGACCAGTACAACAAGCCGGTCCTGCAGAACCCTTAGTAGCAAAAGAAATAGATCCAGTAACAGGACAAGAAATAAAACCACCAGAATTAAACTTACCAAAAGATTTAAGTGATGCTGAAAGAGAAATAGGTGTAGATGGTTTTACTCCTCAAGAAAGAGAGGCGATTCAAACATCAAATGACCCAGCAAAATTAGAAAGATCACTAGCAGAAGAACGCGCTATAGATAATACTCCACTACCAAAAAATGTCCCTGCTGATGCTCCCTTTGAAAAATTATTCCCAAAAGCACCACAACCGTTATCGGCAACCGAAAAAGCAGCAGAGTTTGCCAAAACTACAGAGCAGGGCGGCGCTCCCTCAGGATCGAGTTTATTAGCAAAAGTAACACAACAATCTTCTAATGATAAACCAGTATTAAATCCTGAAAGTGCAGGATCCAGCGCAGTTGATGAAGTATCCGCTGCTAGTAAATTGGCATCTGCTGCTGACGTAGCAGAAGGTCCCTTAGCGCTTGCCGGCATGATATCAGGTGATATAAAAGGCAAAGGCGCTCAAACCACATCAAAAGTTATCAATGACGGCGTTGGTGTCAAACAGGGATACAACCTAGGACGAAGAGGTAAAAATTTATATGACCGTAGGGTGGCGGGAGAAGTAGATGATGCTACAAGCAATCCTGGTAATCCAGTACAACAATCTCAAGTTGATAGAGTTTTTGACGTTGATCCAGAAGATGTTTCAAGACCTTCTTTATTTGAAAGCGCTACTGAAGAAACGCCAGGTAGTGAAAAACCTACTTTCGAGCAAACTGATTTCAGAATAAATATACAACCGGATCCCGAAGAAGAAGAGGGGGGCATTACCGGAGGTGATGAACCTCCAAAACCCCAAAGCGATGTTATAGAAGGCGACGAGGGTCCCATCGAAGGCGGTGGCATTTCAGGAGGTGATGATGCTCCAAAATCCCAAATCGATCCTGGTATAGGAGGCGACGACGGTCCAATTCAAGGCGGTGGCATTTCAGGTGGAGATGATGAAAAACCTAGTGATGATCCAAAACCTAGTGATGTTAGTGAGGACCCTGTTGTAGACCAACCGCAACCGGATCCAACTAGCAGTAGCGCTAGTGATGCTATATCGAATGTTGTGGATGATGATGCTGAAAATGTTGGTAAATCACTTGGTGAACGTATCTTGGGGACATTGGGCGCCGATTCGGCAAGCGAGGCGGCACTCGATGTTTTAGGTCCCATAGGTGAAGTCGCCGGTTTGGGTCTTATGTTAGGTGGTATTTTTCATGATGTTTTTGGTAAAAAAAAACAAGAAGAGCGTCAGCAACAGCAAGAGGATCAAGCGCAACAGCAAGAGCAAGCTGCAGAGCAAAATTTAAAGACAGCGCAATCAGCAATAGGATCAACCTCTGGCGGCATAGACCTTGCTTCTTTACATTCAATAGCAGGCGCCGATGCTAGTGTTGGAATTGTATAATTATTTTAATTTATATAATTATATGAAAAATGATTTTCATTATAAAAAAAGGGATGAATATTATACACCTAAAATATTAGTAGAACCATTATTAGATTATATACCAAAAGATAAAGTTATTTGGTGTCCTTTTGATACCGAAAATAGTGAATATGTTTTAGTTTTTAAAGAAAATGGGTACAAAGTTATCCATTCTCATATCGACGAAGATAAAGATTTTTTTACGTATACGCCTGATGAAAGTTTTGATATTATAATAAGCAATCCACCTTTTACAAAAAAGTTAGATGTATTAAAAAGATTATATGAAATGAATAAACCTTTTTGTCTTTTATTAGGATTACCAATTTTAAATTATCAAGTAATCGGCAATTTTTTTTTAGATAAAGAATTACAATTATTAATAGTAGATAAAAAAGTCAGTTTTGATGGTAATACATGCGCTTTTAATAGTAGTTATTTTTGTTATAAAATTTTACCTCGTGATTTAATGTTTCATCATTTAGATCATAACAATTCTGGTGAGAATCATTTATCATCACGAATGTATGATGAATAATAAATTATTCAGTTAAAAAGTAATTTAATTAAAAATAAAATAACTTTATAATATATAATAAAATGAATGTTAATCTTTTATCACCTACAAAAAACGAAAATGGATTTTCATATAATGTCAGATTTAGGGAAAACATCCCTTTTAAAAAGAATGCTAAAGTATACCTAAATTATGCTTCGTTTTCACGCGAAAGCGAGGTTACATTTACAGAAGACCAAACAATAACGTTAAGTGGTCTGCAAATGTTACCGGAGGTGTTACCACAAACGCCTTTTACTGCCGCTAATAGTCCTGCTACCTTATCAATAACAATACCTAAAATAAATGCTTCTACAAAAGAATTAGGATATACATTTAATCAACTCCAATCAGTAATTGAAGAGAAATTAGATAGTTTATGCTCTCAAAATCAATTAAAGGCATACAAGGCATTTGGGGAGGAAGCGGCAGAAGATCTTAAGGAAAAAGATGTAGGTATGGGTTTTTATATTGATGCCAATGCTAATGATGTCGTCCAATCAATACCTTTTGAGGGGGACGTTAATAATGAAAGAGATGCTGGCAGTGATGGTAGTAATGATTATTTCAAAAATTCTGCTTCAGGTACAACCGGCGCAAACACTTTCGGTTATGATAATTACAGTTTAAGTGATACACATTATTTTCATCCTTTCGTCCAATGTGATGATGAAGCAACTATATCTTATGTTGAATGTCATGTAAATAAATCAGTAAATGATCTAACAGGCGCCGTTACATTTGGATTATATAGTAAAGAATACGCAGGCAATGCCGGCGACGCTAGTGCTGACCGGACCCAAGGGACAGGCGCGACTACCGGATCGACCAACTCAAATCCAAAAGTAATCGTGGCAAACACTACTATATCATCCGGAGATGCTAATTTTGCTACAGCAACCCTAGCGGCATTTATAACAGTTGAAGTAACGCCCTTAGCTGCAAAAGGCGTAAACCGTAATCAAAACAATAATTCAACAATTATCAGAATAGCAAAATCGGCTGTAGCAAACGCCAGTGATATTTCATCTTGGACCGGAATCAATACAAACATTCAAGGAATGCGACAAATACATAGAGTAAATAATACTAATTTAACAGGCAGCGCCGACGAAAGTGTAAAATTGGTTTTACAAACATATTACACGAGTGAAGATGGAAATTTACATACATCAGCAAGAAAACTTTATTTTAGATTAATTAACGTAAGTCAATCACATTCTTTAGTAGATCCTCAAAATATTATTTATGATTCAAAAAGACATAATTTTTTTATACCGATGGCATTTTTCACAGGACAGGCGATAGTCGGTACCGATGCTAAAAAAACGGATATAGTTAATAGTAGAATACCCTTTAATGTTATTGTATCCGCTCAAGAGCAAAATGAAGGTTTTTCAACTATTTTGTATAATGGTTTTGATAAATCACAAGGGACGGCAGGGGCGCCTGCATCGATCATGATGAATTATAAGTTAAATTATTCAGCAGAACTTGCCAAATATGTTGGTGAAAATATATCTACTAATCTGTATCCTAATACATGTGAAACGAGAATGGAATACATACACATTAAGAACTTTCGATTAGATTGGTTAAATGATAGTTATGCTATATTGATAAAAAATTTACCTATTAGAAATTATAAAAATAATGGTACTGAAAGCAACGGAGGTTTCGGTAAAGCAATCTTAGCAAATGTACCAACGCCTTTTAAAGATACAGTAGAACAAACATTAGATAATAGAAAAATATTAACTGGAATATTTCAACCAAGTTATCCAGTTATTTTAGAATTAAATAATCCTACTAGTTTTGAATTAAATAATTTCGATGTATCAATAATTAATATTAGAGATGAAACAGAAGTAGATAGTTTATTAAAGTCAAACGTGTCATTTACTATTCAATAAAAATTTCTAAGTAATATTTATTATGGAAAGTATTATAAAAAAAAAAAGAAATCTGAATAAAACATCTATGAAAGATACAATTATGTTAAATGATCCAAAAATGAGAAAAGCATTAGAAAAAATATTGCCTGACAGTTTCAAGAAAAAACAAGTTAAAAAAATAAATAAAGAAAATTATTTTATTAAAAAATAAAATATTTTATATAATTATAAATGAATATCTCGCAACTCATAGATTATGAACCAAGCGATGTCCCAATGAATATGGAAATTAGAACAGAAAGGATAACACCTATCAATTCAAGTGCTGCTACAAACACTTATAAATTTGAAATATTAAACGTTGGATATTTAGATTCTAATTCTATGTTAACATTCAAAGCAAATAACGCCACTGTCGGCGCTAACAATATGCGCGCGAATATTTGGAATGGAGGACTCGGCGCTGTAAAAAGAGTTAGATTTTTAATTGGTGATTTTATGGTATGTGATTATCAAGAATTAGATCGCCTCGCTACTATGCTTAACATGAATACACCTCCATCCACTAGAGAAGGATTTACAGGACATTTTATCGGTAATCAGTTTCGAGTAGAAGCGGGCAGCGAAGCTTCGACCGCCGAGCATGGAGCTTCTACCACTGCTGGGACTGGATCTATTTTTGTATCAAACACTCTTTCAGGTATGAATAAAGGAGATTTAAATGCTGCTTATAATGGCGCCACTTCTGTATCAAGACCTATCCTCGCCGCTGCTGCCAGTAATGATAAGTTTGGCATCCCCTTAGGATATTTAATCCCTGCCTTGGCAGGAGGACGAAAAATACCTTTATTTTTATTTAAGGATTATAGATTACACATTGAGGTAGAATTTCACGGCGCGAGAAACTGGGTTAATGATTTTACAAGAACCGCTCATAACTTGATACCTGCTGCCGATAGCGATGTATCATACAGTGATGTTGAATTACTTATAGATTACATTTTACCGCCGGCATCTGTTATGAATAAAGACGAAGAGCAATCTGCTAAAGAAGGTGGTTATAGAATGGAGTTTGAAAACTATGTCCTTATTAAAAAGAAACTCGCTGCTGTTGGTACCGCTCGTGAATTACAGGAGGAAGAACACCGTCTAGGATTGAATGGTAGAGAAGTCCATAAAATCGTCCAAATGAAACAATATGAAACTGTTGATTCTACATATTTTGTAAATCCAAATCCGATTCATGGTGTTAATGATGAGGAATACAATGTTGAAATAAACGGTGTAAAATTATATCAAGATTATAAGTGGAATAATGCCGATCAGTTTAATCAAGTTAACATGAGTTTAGGTGTCCCATTATACGTGCCAAGACCTATGTATTTCAGTGATGATAATACTATATTTAGTGAATTGACATCGCTCGCTTCAGGACTTCAAGCAAATTACAAACCTCTTATGGTCGATCTTACAAACGGAAATGGTGGCGTTGTTGGCGCCGGGACGATAATAAATAATCATCCAATCTCATTTCAATATAGACGCAGACCATGCTCTGCAGCAGCTAATGTCTGCCGTGATTTCAAAGAGGCAATGGATGTGTCTTACTACTGCGGTCTTTCAAGATTTGTTAAAGTAAGCAGTACTCCGGCAGGATCAAATGTCATTGTTTCATATTAAATGTTATTTTATTTTTTTAATTTTCTTTTAATAATATAAATAAATGAGTGATTTCTCAACTATTTATATTGATTGTAATAAAGCAGGATCAAATGATAAAGACAATTTAGATAATTCACAGTATACTACTGACCTAAAAAATAGTATAACATTACCTACAGGATCAAAAATTTCAATCCAATCTTCTTTTATAAATCAACAAGGTATTACAGGATCTTCTATTGAAATTGAAGAAGATATAGTAGAAGAGTTTTGTTATTTGATTTACAAAACTGACACCGTAGATATTATACCAAACGTAGCGACCAGTCCTACGGATCCAGTATATTTTAATGTTAATTTTACAAAAGGATCTCTAGCAACAGACACACGAGAACACTTGTTAGATCAAACGGCAGGAACGATACCAAATGCGACAGGAGTATCACAAATACTGGAAATAAATGCATCCGGTGCCACCGAGCAACCCTTAATACTTCTGAAGGCGGTAGTGGGTGGGGGCACGACGGTTGCCGACGTTGATGTAAGAACAAATACAATTACTATAAAAAAAGGAACGTATGGTATTACTGAACTTTCTAATTTAATTACAGATCAAATAAACGGACGTGTAGATAGTAATTATAATGAAATAAATCCTACACAACAAAGAATAGTAGATGGTAATTATTCTAAACAAAATATAAGCGCTGGAACTTTACATAGTATAGAAATCCCTCAAACTACATATGCAGGTAATTTACCAAATCCAAAAAATTCAGCACATGGTGAAACATATATTTTTACAGACGCCCATACGGCAGAACATCTTAGAACAACAAGAATCGCATTAAATAATGGGACAGGTCTTCTGTATAGTGATGCCGGCGGAAACGGCATCGGTGATACGACAGGAATGTCACAATTATTACAACATTCAGGAAATAATCCAGATTATGATCCTCTGAGAAATCAATTTTACGTAGGGACAAATAATATGAGTGTGGATTATAATTCTAATTCAAGCGCTTTTGAAATATCAGGTTTACACATGCCTTTTACATGTCCCTCTCATGATATTCATTTTAATTCACAAGCGTTAGAAGGTAAAGATGTTGTATTTTTTCGTAGAGCGAATAAAGCGGTTGAAGCCGCTGTTACAACCAATGGAGCATCGCCTATGACGACCACCGCAAAAAATTTACTACTATCATCTTTTTCAAATCCGGTCAGTAGATTAGGAGGAATCATAGTCCATAACTGGGCGCTTAGAGTTGCTAGAAAATATGGTACAAAAAAAGGTATATTAGATAACCCTATCGTCTATAATAATTATAAGTTTAAAGAGTTTTTCAATGAGGAAAATGATGCACGTGATGCTTGGAAAAAAACTTTATGGAGTAGATTAGGTTTTACATACGATCAATTAAATAGCGATGACAATTTTGAAAATATAAGATATTATAATTCATCAAATACACAACGTTTACCAGGATCAACGACCAATACGTATGTAGATAATTCAATACTTCAATCAATATCTACACAAGTCAATAATTCACACTACGACGATAGTGATGCTAAAACACCTTTGGGTCCGGGGATTGGAGATAAGGTTATATCAGGCACCCTACGCACATACACAACAGCAGATGCTAATAGCGCTGGAGATGTTGCTGATTTAAACAATGTAGGATTATATACAAATACAATATACTCTCAAGCAGTCATGATACCCGTTGAAGCGGCAGGAAGACCAATTACCGCGAGAAATTTACCGACACTATCAAAGGTTGGATATTATCTTATAACAAGTGATATTTTAGATGGTTATAATGATATAGTTAAAAATGGTGACCCCATAGCTTTACTGGGGGTAGTTGCAAAAAGCAGTTTATCTAATCAAGATTTTATCTATTCTTCGCAGGATATAACTAACACCATCACAAATGAAAAAATAATAAGTAAAGTAAAAATAAGATTTTTGAATCCTGATTTAACATCTCCTTCGTTGGAGAGCAATTCATCAGTAATATTAAGAATAGATGTACCACAGGTCGAAACACAAGGACAATTGATGATACAAGCAGAAGAAGAAAAAGAAGAAAAAAAATAAATAATAATAATAATAATTAGTGTAGTAAAAACCAACTCTTAACTTTAGTTTTATCATCTAATTCAACCGACGCTTTATCAAATGAATATCTACCTTTTACAAAAAAATCAATAAGATCTCCAACCGAAAATAGTTGATTATCATAAATAAAATTGTGTCTTTTTCTATTATACTCGTTTAGAAGTAGATTAAAATTACTGACTCTTCTATGAATTATATTGCCATTTTTTGCTGAAAATTTTTTTGCGTAATATTTATTTGAAGGTAGATTGCGCTCCTTTTTCTCATTCCACTCTTTTTCCGTCATCCATCGCGCATGCGTCCTCCCCCACGCATCCATCCATGGCGCATGCGTCCTCCCCCACGCATCCATCCATTTTTTTATAAACATTGAAGGCACTACATGCGCTCGTTGATTTAAAATCTCTTGAGGGACTTGATACGTGTCGCTTTCTTGTCTATAGTTTATCTCTGTTGATTTAAGAGCATCAAGGAGGATAGTGGCACAAGGGTTTTCAAAAACTTTATCAAGCGCTCTTTCAATAGGTCTAATTTCAATTACACCAAGAGATAAAACTTTATTAAATAGATATCCTATCTCTTTCATGATAGGATCAATTAAAAAACCTGGAGGGGGTGGTAGATTATCAATTTCAGTTTGAGTGAAGTAAGTCATTGTCTTCTCTTATATATTACTATAATTAATATATCTTTAAATAGTTTTCTAACATTATATATTGTTATAAATACCCCCAAATGCGCTTTAAATATGATATATAATAACAATAATTAGTTATATAAGCATTTAAAGAGTGATATAAAATATTTTATATCATTATTCTTTAAGTAATATAACCTAAAATACCTTTAATATAAGCTAAAAAGAAGGGTTTAAAGACCATAATGCATCAGATAACGATATATAAGATTAGAAAATATCACTATACGCATTTATACACTTTATACACTTTTGATTTACACCATAACAAAACTGTATAATTAAAATAAAAAGAAAATAACACCATAAATAAATATCATATACACTTTATACACTTTATACACTTTTTTCCTGAAAAAGTATCATAAGATTTTCATTATTAATTTTTATTATTTATTCTACTGGTATCAATTAATGAAATACAGAAATATACGTATAAAACTGTATAAACTGTATAATCGTAAGTTGTCGTACTTACTCTACTTACTCGACATTTTTTTTACATTGTCTTAACTAAACTCTGTAAATTTAATTGTGAGAGATGTCCTACGTATGTTTGGAGGACTTCATTTTTATCACTGCGCGAAGCAGGTAAATTACCATCTTGTGTTTTAACTCCGCTCTCAGTATTCAGAGCGTAATCGCTACCTGAAAATTGTTGGAAATTACCAAGACCGTAAGAGTAATCCACACCAAGACCGAGAAGGTCGGGGAAACCCTGGGACCCAACGCCCTCCGTATTTGCGATGGCACCTCGTACCTCATAGTCGGCATTTAGATTATTATTAGTAAGAGCAAGATTCTCGCTGGAGTGATGAGATTCAAAACCACCATTAATCGCTTTATTAAATATCATGCGGACCTCAGCATCGCCCTGCAGAGCAATCTTTCTTTTAATATTAGCAATAGTTATTGAAGTTTTACCAGGAGAAGGATTATCGAGCGGTGATTCATAATTGGGGACGACTGGGACAGGATAATCAAAGGGAAATCTTAAATTGTCTTTACTCTGAGTATTCTGTTTAAGTCCTACAGGTAATCTAAAGTTATTTTGCTCGAATGTTAAATTATTCTGCTGATCTTCGTCTAATGAAACTGACATAATATTTGAAACCATATTAAGATTAGGACTATAGTTATTACTGTCATTAGATGATTGAATATCATTTATTAAATTGAGTCGATCCTTGATAGTCATGACACCGCCATACGCCTTTAATTCTGCTGGTAATGGGACAACGTATCTACCTTCTAATCTTAAATTTTTAAGGACGTATGATACATTAGCGATGGAAGCGGATGCCTGACCGGCACCTATATCTCTAAACGCCTGCCCGAAAACGGCAGCGGCAGTATTCAGATGTAATGTAATCATAAGACCGTTAGCGAAGTTTTGACCTAAATGGATATCGCCTGCTCTGAGTAACGGAGTTTCAAGTGGTATGCTAAAGTGTTGACCTACGTTTTTATTGTTAGCGCCTCCACTGCCTGTTAAATCGAGTTCGGTACCACCAACTGTAATATTAACACGTCGATTAACAAAGCGACCATTGGATCCAGAGGCAAGCGCTCTATTTAAAGGACTCTGTAAATAGTCAGCGGCATTGTGTGTATGTCCTTGTTTTAAATTAGGAAATAAAGCATAGTTAGTTTGATTACTTAATTCTGTATTAGATTTTTTACTTTGAATTATTACTTTATCTAAAACATTGTGTACTCCTCCATACGGTGATAAATTAGCGCATGCCGCAGCAGTTAAATTAGCACCTTGACTATCATTGATATTAGTTTTATCATTAAAGGATTGATCGGCGTTGGTCGCGATCCATTGTCCGGTTAATCGAAGGACGCCAACTTCTAGTAGACGCTCGCTCGCAGGAATACTAAATTTTACAGTTGGATTACCTTGATATCTGAAACCATTTGAAAAAGTATCATTACCACCGCCGCTTGAAACACTAACAGGAATATTATTGATTGGAGTGATTGAGAAATATTGTTTTGATACTGGCATTTTATAAAGTATTAAAACATTTTTTTTTTAAAAATAAATAATAAAATTAACTAAATCATTAGAGAATTACTGATAAACCACTATCGGCAACATTAACCACTTTTTCACTAAATACATAAGTGTATATTCTACAGTTAAATGCACGAGTATTATCATATTTGGTTCTTAATTCTGCTTCACTATTTTTTAATTGGTAAACCATGTTTTCGCGAGCGAGTTCTCTAGCAATCAAAAAGGTATTAGTATAATCTGCCATATTAGCACCATCGGCATTACCTAAATTTTTACAAGGGACATTAATCGCAGACCACGCTTTGATAACTTCATTATGCGCCTGGACTTTGTCTTTTGTCCTCTGGGGATTGTAATCCTTAAGTGGGAATAGTTTATTATCAATAAAGTATTGAATAGAGTTCATTCTCATCGATCGAGCATCGCCAACGTTATTGGGGACTACACCATTATAATAAGATTTTTCATAATTAGCAGATGTTTCTGTAGCAGTATTCGTATACATTGTGAAAATCGCCTTTGCTCGGTTTGCAACGGATGTAATTTCGGTTTGGTGTGATAATGAGGTAGTAGGTAAAGTATCGAGGAAAAGGTCATAAGATAAAAAGGATACCTGACTTTCTTTAGCAACCGCCTTTAACATCGCTTGTGTCGGAAGGACTTGAAGTAATTTAAGTTCACTTCTCTTGACAGTATATTTTCTATTAGATTCTGTAATCTTCATGGTACAACCACCGGCAGTAGCGGTAATATTACCACCTCCTGTAACGCTACCTAATGTTATCTGTAATTTATTAGCATCGCCTGCAGTCCCCACAGCAAGAGCGGTGATAACGCCTACTCGTGAAGCTCCTCCCGCCCCATTGATAGTGCCCTCTATAAGGACTTTATTACCTACAACAAAACCACAAGATTCAATTAATTCAGCACTTGAAAAATTTGCGTCAGTAGAAAATAAAACCGGGGAAGCACCTCCTGCAACGGCACCATCATTTTTTAAAACTAAACCAGTCCCTATAGGATCATATCGACCAGTCCCGTTAGCACCCTCTACGGCACAGCATACTTTATCATTATCAGCAAGTGTTAATTCGATTCTTAAACCACCATATAAAACAATTGGAGTTAATTTTTCATCAAGATCAAAATGATTAAATAATCCTGCTCTTAAAGGTAATATAAAACGTCTTGCCATGTAAATAGCAGTCCCTGATTCATTCTGATTTAGGATACCATCAGCGAGTTTAGCAGCATCTCTGTTATTTGCTACATGTGTCGTAACGCCGGTCGCTTGGACTTGAGTAACGTTATAAGCATAACACGAATCGCTTACACCCTGTCTTGATACAAGTTTATCTTTTACATCATGAGCGTATTGATTTTCTAATGCCGCCCATTGACCTACATTGCTTAAAGATTCTAAAAGTGTCCCATTGTTTAACGAATATATATCCATACGATCTATAATCGAATTGGCGCCTGAAACCGTTGGAAATGCCATCTGCTCGTTGTTATCACTAGAATTAAAAATATCAAAAGCGAGATAACAATCTTTACCTTTTACATAGGCGATATTTGGATTTATTTCAAAAATGACTTTATTACCAGCAGTGAATTGGGTCCCGTTTTGGGGGACGATGGAGAAATACTGTGAATTTGGATTGATCGCTTGATTCATTATTTATAATTATAAAGAATATTTTATTTTTAAAATATATTTTTAATTTTTATTATAAAAACTAAAATTATGATTTTTAATTTTAAAAAAAGTTAAAAAAGTAAAATTAATATATACTAATTTATTATATTTAATGAATCATTCACTGGCAACTAACTTAACATTTAGAAACTTAGATTTTAATACTGGATCTAGTAATACAGTAGGTCAAAATTGTTTGGGTTATAGTATTTTATCTATATCTATAACATCAAGTGTTTTAGGTTTACTAGAGATACAATTCGGCAATTCGCATAATGGCACATTTTCAACATTCTATAAATTTAATCTCGCCGCTAATACTGAAAAATATAATGCATGTTCTGTAAGAGGTAGATTTTGTCGTCTAAAAATAACTAATAATACTGGAGTTGCAGGTAAAATAACTTGCGACTGTATTTTAACAACTGACAGTGGGGGCAGTAACGTACATAATACAAATGTCGTATCTCAGGACTTTAATTCTATGTTAGTTAGACAACATAGCGATCTAATAAGCGATATGATAAATGATGAATATGAGGGCATTTTGATTGAAGATATTACCGGTAGCGTGGAAGGCATTACAAATACAAATAAAAGAAATTTTTGGGGTCTTGATAGTGTCGTCGATCCTGTTGTTAGTAGTAATTGTCCTTTACATTGTATAAGTGATAGTAATCAGGATAAAGCAGGATTAACAGGACTCCGCACGTTAAGTTTTGAATATATTTATTTAGATGCTGATAATCATTTACAGAGAGCGATAGCATCTGGTATTTGTAATGGTATTTCTAGACAGACCTTAAGTGTTTCAGGTGTTGCCATTATAAAAGCGCATATAGTTTCAGCGGGGAGCACCGGTAGTAATGTAGGAAATATTAGTTTTCAAGCAGAGATCGGCGCTTTATCATATCAAACAATTAACTATATGCCTGCTGGATTGAATCAAACTAAATTATTTTTAGGTGTCCCAGTTTATAATCAAAATTTAATCGTCAAAGAAGTTTCTTATGGAGGATCTTCACAATTTATCGCCAAGATACGATTATCACGTGTTAATATTACTAGTGGATTAAGGATTGTAGAGCATGAGGAGGTCGCTGATGGTAATAGTCAGTATTCTAAAATAGATTGTTCTTTACAGATAAAAGGTGGGATAGAATACCTTTTAGGCGAAGTACTGGCGACAACAACGCCGCCTGGTAGTTCACATTGTCATTTACATTTAACAGCACGTGGCATCTATAAAAGTATTGAAAATAGTATTTAATCTATTTCTTTTATTAATTTACCTTCTTCTTTACCCTTTCTAACATATTTCTCCATTTGAGTTGCTTTGTATTTTTGACCTATTAAATCACCTACTCTGATTTTTTCTTTAATACTAGGATCTAGTGATGAAAAGTAAGTTAAAAATATATGACGAAATAAATTATTAGTTAACGATTTACCTAATAATTTTTTTGATACTGACCTTTGTGAATTAGTAATATTTTCTTGGGACATTTCTTGACCGTTTACATTAATTAAAAAATTTTGTTTTTTTTTATTGTTATTATATTCTTTAAAATATTTATCTAATAGTTTATTCAGATCATCGTTTTCTATTTCATGAATTACCTTACCACTCGTCCTGCTCGTTTTGTATGTATTAAAGACGAAGGTGTGAGTCCCATCACCATTTATAATAATATAGTTTTTTCTACTCGGTAACGATTTTGGTTTTACTTTCATATCACTTTTGTATTTTTTTACCATGTTGGAATAATGAGATATTCTTGCAGGAGGTATCAATGTAAACAATGATAATATTAAAAAATTTCTAAATCCACTAAAACTCTTTTTATTTTCAAGATATTCAGGTACCAACTCTTCAACCCTTTTTTTCAATTCAGGATATTCAATCCAATTCTCTTCTTCGTTATTTCTGTAATCCTGGTTATTTTGCTCCGCGTTTCGTTCAACTACTAATTCATTTAATACTTCTCTGTAATCCTCTACTACTTGAGATTCAATATTATTTAATGTTAAGTATTTTATAATACCTAAAATGGTTTGAATTGCTGTGTTTAAATTATATTTTTCTGTAATAAGATCTACTACTTTATTGATATCTTTAAAATCACTTACTTTAAAATCATCTATCTTTTTACCTATCAATTTTTCTATTCTAATTATATTTTGTTTCATAGTAGACATGGTAGATTTGGATTTAGTATTGTTAGATTTCTGATATTTTTCTAAAAAATCATCCATTAGTATATATTAACAATATAAAATAAATGTTATATAATAACAGATGAAGAAAGAAATAATTGAAATCTATTTAAATAAAAAAACTTTTAAGGATATTTTACATGCTGAAAGAATTGCTACAAAATGGGGTTTTAATACATCATTTAGAAAAAAAAAAGGACTCACAACAGAAACAGAATATATTTTTAAACAAAAAGATAAATCACGATATGGAAATAAAGAGCGTGTATCTATACATGAAAATTTAACATATTTAATGGGAAATAAAATAAAAAAATAATATCTTTTAATAGTATATAAATGTCTTCTACCGGTGTATCAATTCTTGGAAAAAATGGAAGCGTCCTCGAGGCAATCAATTCGACATCAAATGCTTTAAAAATTGACATTGCTAGCGCGTCTTCGGGAGCATTGACTGTTAGCGACACGACCGCTCATACTAAATTAGATACTATTGAAACTACTAATAATGCTATTCAGGTCGCATTAGGTAGCACTTTATCGGTAAGCGACAGTAGCGCACATACTAAATTAGATACTATTGAAACAACTAATAATGCTATTCAGGTCGCATTAGGAGGCACCCTTACAGTTAGCGACAGTAGCGCACATACTAAATTAGATACACTTGAAACTACTAGTAATGCTATCCAGGTCGCCGTCGAGGCGCTTGATGATATTGTTTCAACTGATGGTAGCGCTTATTCAGCATCTTCTAGTAAAGGTGTTATGCTTCTCGCTAAAGATAATTCAGGTAATTTTAAACCAGTTGAATTAAATAGTAGTAGTGAATTAAAAGTAACATCAGCAGGTAGTATCACATCCACTGCTACCCAAACACACGCGGGCGTTTCTGTCGCTAATAGCAGCACTTCGACATCAAGCGCAGTTGATCTTCAAACGGTTAGAGAAGTATCTGTTATCGGTAATGTTTCTGAAACCGGCGCCGAAATTGAAATTTTAGTTTCAAGCGATGATACTAATTATTATAAAAGGACTGACATATCATTAATGAGTGATTACTCTAGCGGTGATTTTGGTAAATCATTTAAGGTAAATGCAAGATATTTAAAAGTTAAATATGTAAATGATAGTGGTGGTAGTAAGGTCCTCAGTAGTGTTGTTGTAAGAAAACTTTAATTATTTATCTTTAACAAATTTTTTCAATTCTTTTATTCTGTCATGTAATCTTTTATTTTCAGTTTCATACCAAATTAATCTCATTTTTAATTTAGTAATAGCATCATTTAGCTCTTCTATTATTTCTTTAGTTTTCATTATACTATTATTTTTTATTTTTAATAATCTTTCTTGCTTCTTTAATCAGATCTTTATCTTGATTTTGTGGTTCTCTGGGGTTTAATGTTTTCATAATAAATGCATATACACGCGCCATCGACCATTGTTGTTTTGATAATCTTTTTGATAAAGGGACTTTTTTTAAACTTGGATTTTTTTTAAATGTCCCCTGAGTCCGTACAGACGTCGGTTGGGTTTTGTAAGCACCCGACCCCCTATCATACACTTCATCTAGGATTCGCTTTGGGATACCTGTTAAGCGCACCATTTTTGTTTTAGAGTTTGGTGTGTCTAATGGTTGTTTAAATCGTTTGTTAAATTTTTGTTTATAAGTTGACATTTATTAATATAACTTATTTTTTTTTTTTTTTTATTTAGTTAATTTATAACATGCCGGATAAAAAAAAACCAGATAAAAAAGATGATGATAAAAAAGGAAAAGGAAAAGGAAAAGCACCTATGAAAAAAGATGATGATAAAAAAGGAAAAGGAAAAGGAAAAGGAAAAGCACCTATGAAAGAGAAAAAAAAACCAGATCCTCCAAGACCTATAAGACAACGTCAGCGCAGGTCACCAAGACCTCGTTTTCAAAAACCAAGAGGACCGGATGAAGCGGGACCCGCGGATCTAACTCCTAGACGGAAAGAAGTAAAACCTAAACGTGATACTAAAACAGATGATAAAATGCCTTCGAAACCCGGCGGAAAAACAGTTAAAAAAAAAGTATCAAAAGCGCCAAATCTGGTCCTAGTACCAGAAAAAGTTAAAAGATTAGTAAAGAAAAAACTTAAACTTACACCAGAAGAGCAAAGTAAAATAGGAGTTAGAGCAAGGACACAATACGATCAAACAGTTAGACAATTAAGAGATTCATTAAGACACATGCGAGATGATACATCAAGTGGTTTTACAACCCCAGGCACAACGACTGATTATGGAAGTAGCGGACCTTCAAGCGGATATGGAAGTAGATAAAAATTTTATTTGCTATATTTAATAAAATGTATTTAACTAAAAAAAAAAGATTAACGGTTACTAAACCAAAAGATAAATTAACAGAAAAACAAATGCAAAAATTAAAAGAGCATAGTAAACTCCATAAAGGAGGTATGCGAAGTAAACACATGAAAAATATGATGAAGTTTATGAAAGAAGGTGATAGTTTTACTGTAGCACATAATAAAGCGAAGGAGTTAGATAAAAAAAAATAAAATAGTTTATATTAGTAAAGTATATATATAATGAATAAAGTATTTGAAAATGAAAATTTAACTTTATATAATAACAGTATAGAAGAAGTTATTAAAAATATTAATTTTGATATAATAATCACTGACCCTCCATATAATATTAATTATAAATATCCTGATTATAAGGATAATATGAATGATATTGATTATATAAATTTATTAAATAATATGCAATTCTATTCATCTGTTATTATACATTATCCCGAAATTATATGTAATCAAGTATGCGAAGCATTAGGTAGAGTTAATAAAATTATTTCATGGTGCTATAATAATAACGGAAGCAGTAAGGCACATAGGAGTATAGCATTTTTTAATTGTATGCCTGATTTTAAAAAAGTAAAACAACCATATAAAAATCCAAATGATAAAAGAATTAAAAATTTAATAGAAAAAGGAAGTGAAGGAGCAAGAATGTATGACTGGTTTAATGATATACAAATGATTAAAAATGTTAGTAAGGAAAAATGCAATGATTTTACGAATCAAATACCGATAAAATTACTGGAAAGAATTATATTATTAACAACTAATGAAAATGATGTTATTTTAGATCCATTTTTTGGTAGTGGTTCAATTTATCAAGCATGTTTAAATACAAACCGTAAATGTATAGGAATTGAAATATCAAATAAACATATTGAAATATTTAAAAAAAGATATGGATTTAGATAAAAAATAGTTAATTATCTTCGGTCCCTCTTTTAATTTGTTTTGTTTTGGATCTTAAAGCATATTCTTTGTTTTCAATTTCATTTTTTAATTCAACTTTAATTTTGTTATCTTGTTTATCTTCTGTTCTGGATAAAACATTATCAAGGACTTCGTGTACTCGATCCCCATATAGTGAAATATAGTGTTTTATCTTTTTGCATTTAACACAGTATGTTTCAAAAACACCAGCATATTCAGTAAGGCATAAATAACAATACATTTTTACTATATGTATACATGAGAAAATAATTACTAATAAATATCTTCATTATTATCATCTTCTTCGTTATCTACTTCAAAATTTATATTAAGATCAATATTTATTTCAGGACGTGTGAATATCATACTTTGCAAATCTATTTCTATTTCTCTCATTAAAAAATCAATTGTAGTATCAATACTTGATAATTGACCTACATATTTTAATAACTTTCTATAACAACCGTATACCTCTGTTAATTGTAATTTATTTTGATGTAGTATTTTTTTTATACTTTGTATTTCTTTATTTTTTATTCTTATCCTTTCCATACAATCCTTGGCAAGGTCTAAATAATCCTGCTCTGTTTTACCAACAATATTACATTCGAGATCTTGTATATCTACTTCTTGTAGATTGATTTCTGATATGTTTTGACCTTCCATATATAACAGTATAAAATATTAATTAAATATGTTTTTATTGTATATATAATGATTACTTACTGTATGAAGATTCGATTTGCTATTAAATTTTTTATTATATGTGTTATTTTGTATTTATAGATTAAATCTTTTTTTATAATCAGCAATATTTTTTTTCAATGATGTTGAATCTCCCCAAAGTAAATAATATGATAGGTAACCTGCTCTGGTTGGGTCTTTGGTGTCTAGGTCTTTTTTATGTCTTGTCCTATAACGAGCACGCCTTTCTTTATCTTTATGTAATGTGTAGTCATTCTTTGGGTCTTTTGGATTTTTAAAACCGAAATTAGTTTTTTTCTCTTTTCCATTATCTAACTTAAAAATGGCAGTCCATTTTTTAGTAGGTTTATCACTTGGTACAACTTTTAATAATTTCATATAAATTATAATTACAAATAAAAAAGAAAAA
>CAACVD010000249.1_pt2 | contig 24977 bp, 41 predicted proteins | sample 2381771 | NCBI WGS metagenome assembly CAACVD01 (sample SAMEA5211965, study PRJEB30684) | marine metagenome | biome: Marine; feature: Epipelagic; material: Water | collected 2015-10-15 | depth 15 m
AGAGATAGATGGTATTTTATATAAACAAGTGGAGAAAGATTATGGAACTAACACAGATAACTAAAATTATTGACAAGGTTCACGATGGTGAAATGTCAAAAGAACAAGCATTCAATAAGATAGAACAAGTTGTTACTAAATATTGGAAAGAGCTAGATACCGCTACTACTGGTGATGAAGTAAATGATATCGAACAAGAAATATTTTATCTATTTGATCTAAAGAATGGCATCTTAGCTGGACAAGCAGATGGTGATGAAACTCAAGTAGATGAAGATATAGAGAAACTATGTAAACAAATTAACACAACTTATGAAACTATGGAGGATAAACATAATGGACAAGAGCCTTACGACTATTCACAAAACAACTGATTACGACAAGTTTAATCTAAAGTTTGGTAATAGACCTATAGATAATGCACATGTCAAAAAGATCATGAGATCAATGACAGAAGAATTTATCAATGTACCTATCGCTGTCAATAAAAGATACGAGATTGTAGATGGTCAACATAGATTTACTGCAGCTAAAGCTCTAGGATTACCTATATTCTATAGATTTGCTACAGAGAATTTACTTTCAATACGTAGGATGAATCAAAATACTAAGAACTGGACTATCAATGATTTCTTAGCGTCTTATGTAGCTATAGAAAGTAGAGAGCCTGGTAATATTGGACCATATACACAGTTTAAATGGTTTAAGGAAGCTACTAACTTTCCTAATGCTATCTGTTTAATGATGTTAACAGACAACAGAGGTGCAAGAACTGATAAGTTTAAAGATGGTGATTTTACTATACCATCTGGACAGTTTGAGGTAGCTAAAAAACAAGCTAAAATGATAAACGAATGTGGTCAGTATTATGATGGATATCATAGACGATCATTTATTGTTGCTCTTCTGTTCTTGTTTAAAGATGCAGAATTTAGTTTCAAACAGTTTATCAAAAAATTATCTATGAATCGCAACAAACTATATCATTGCACTAGTACACAAGATTATCTCGATACAATAGAGAGATTATATAACTGGGGTAATAAAGATAAAGTTAAATTTAGGAGGCACAATGACTAACAAATATAACGTAACTATAATACCACCTACAGGTGCAATAACAAAACATATAGTTGAGGGCGAAGATGGTCCTAACTTTGCTGATATGTATAAATTACTAGGCTGTAATATGATAGAAATTACAGGTGCTAGAGTAAATGGTACCAACTATGATATGTATATTGACGAAGAAGGTCGATTAAAAACAAACGATGAGAATCCTGCTGCATCCCAATACTTCATTAACTGGCTAAGTAATGAGGGGAGAGTAGCTAGAATAGCTAATGTAGTAGGGATAGCAGCTCTCGTGGATCCTAATCCGATTGGAGTAGAACATGATAAAAGTAAAGAGTCTATATAAAATAATCGACAATAACGTAATTGATGATGATGCCGAAATAGTTTTTACTAGTGTACGCACTGGTATCAACTATGCAGGTTATGAAATGTGGAAAGACGAAGATCATCTTGGTCGATCTACCATTCATATATCTATTGCAACAGAGGGTGATTCTGATCATGAAAGAATTGAAGCTGACAGAATGCAAGAACCTTACAAAGATTGTATCAGATGTGATGGTTCAGGTACCATATGGGTAAAACCAAATGTTGAATCTACAGAAGAAGAAGAACATGACTGTCCCATATGTGATAACAAAGGACAAGTATCCAAGATGGATGAGATACTTCATGCAGATAAACTTACAGTTATAACATTTGATGAGGACACCGAATGAAATATATAATTATATTAATATTAACTGCATCAGTTGGTTATAATGCTTATTTAAATAAAAAGCATATAACAAATGAGTGGTGCAGTTCAGAAATAAACATACTAAGAACGCAAGTATTTGACTTGTGGAGTGAACAGTTTCCTAACGGAAATGTGCAGTAGGTTTCCTTTCGTTCTTGTAATCATAAGCCTACTGCATAAGGAGTAAAATATGGATAAAGACAAATTATACACAATAAATGCAGTTTGCGATTACATAACAGAACCAGCTTGGACTGTGAGAATGTGGACTCAATTATATAATATACCAATAGTACAAAAGACTCGTAAAGGTCGTAAGTATTGGAGATACGAACATATGGAGCAGTTGCTTCAAATAAAGAAATTGTTTCGAGAACTTCATGTGAGACATGAGGGTATTAAAAATATCTTGAACAATATGAAGAAAATAGAAGAACTTAAACAACAACAAGGAGTAGAATATGAGCAAAATGTCAGAGAGTCAAAGACAGTACTTCCTGGACAGAGTACACGACCAGGTATACAACGCCAAAAGAATCTTAGAACTCAAGGAATCACGCAACAAACAGAAAATGGTAGACAAAATGTATCCGAAGTATCTGAAACAGATAGGAATACAGAGTCTACTCAATGAATATAATCTAGTAGAACGTGCTTACAATGAAAAGAAAGATGAACTTTTTAGAGTAGTTGAAAGATTATGCGAAGCAGAAGATATTAGTCATTATCGTATTGATTCTCATAAAGAAGTAATTGATAAACTAAAACAATTATGTGCTTTAACAGTTGATAGAGAGTATAAAAATACTGATAATGGTAAAGAGATACTTGCTCTTGATACAGCACATCAAGCTGTTAAAGATATGATTTGGTCTGCAGGTAGTCAAACAGAAGTATTGATGACGCAGATTTCAAATGTTCTTAAAAGTAAAGCTGGTATTAACTTAGGTTATAATCAGATACAACTTGAACATAAAGAATAGTATTCAGGCGTACTGACGAGTACAAGTACAAGTCTGATAGAGATGACCAGTAAATGCCTTCTTAGTCCAACTAAGGAACATCTGTGGTAAGACACAGCAGGTCTAGTGGTTTTGGCATACCCACATCTCGCCAAAATATTCCTCATGGGATAGAGAGCCGAAGTCGAGTCGAGTTCGCTACTTGGTGACGATAGGCTCTCGCTAAAATATTTGAGTACCAACGCCAAACTGTTTGGTGAGTGAGTGAAAAACTAGGAGACCTCGTTTGAATTACGTAATACACAACGAGTAGTTAGCCTGTCACTGCGGCTTACAACTAATCAAGCGGTCGTACTCAATAGGTAGAGAGTGTAAAGCTATGGATATCTAAAACCAGTTTAAACACTGCTTAGCTACTGGTTATGCTCTCTACTGCTTAATGAAAGGAAATATATGATAATATTTATATGTGGTGTTGTCGTTGGCTGGATAATAGCCAGAGGTTACACAAAATTAAAGTCAGATATTGGTTTAGCATCTAATGATGTCAAATCAGTTCTTGATAGATTTAGTAAGAAAGACGAGTAATTGAGGGTTATCCATAAATAGCGTCTGTTGCAGTAGATTAGTAGTGTTAAGCACTACTCTTTCTTCTGCTACATCATTAGCTAAAGCCATACCTTCATTAGTCTCTCCAAGAGTTTTGAAAATACAGTGCATGATTTCATGCAGTATAGTATTTGCTTCTTCTTGGGCAGTTAAGCCTGGTTGAATTTCTATCTTATTTTCACGATCTAAATACTGACCAAAACAATCAGTCATATTATCTCGTTTAAATTCAGGTGTAGCATAATCTATAGTAATAATACGATAGCCTATGCGTATATCTAGTGGCAATTTCATGTAGACACACCTATTCTAGTGTAATTAAAATTAGTAATTGAGTTGGAACTCATTTGCAAGTTATTTTCCATAATAATTGAGAATAAATAATCGGTTCTAAACAATAGTTTAACCAGAATTTACGTTCATTGCCATATTGTTGATGCAATTCCATATGGTGAAACATACATAATGGTACTGTATAAGAGTCACAAACCTTTAATCCCATACCGTTTGATTGAGCATAAGTAATATGATGTGCATGTATGTCATAATTAGTTTTACAAACACAGCAAGGCTGTTCTCGTACTAACATTAGATGCTTTGGTGAACGGTGTCTGGTAGGTATACTAGGATCAAAGAGTGATTTGTCTATACGTTTACGTTTAGCCACGAATTGTATTACCTTTATTAGCAAGTCCAAAATGGAACGCAGCTTCACCAAGAGCTTCTCTAAGTCTATGTCCACCATAGTATTTAGAAAAGTTAAGTTTTTGATTGATTTCACCTATACTATATCCCTCGCCACATACTAGATTTAGTATTGTAGCAGATACAGTACCTACTGCATTTGCACATCTAGCTAATTCTTCCATGGCTTCAAGTTTATGATCTGCTATGGAACCGGATTTACCACCATCTATCTTATCAGATAGCGGTGAAACTCTGGTACCTAGCAATGATCTTTCATATAACTTACGATATTTGATACCAGCAGAGTATTGAGTACCTGTGATTAAATTGCGATTACGAAGGGTGTCTAAAGAGCATTCACGAAGATTCATAACCATTACATAGCTACCTTGCTTTAGTACTGGTTGTATATCTCTCTTATCCTCTTTCTCCACTCAAATAATATGAATGATTTGTTGTATTTATGCAATGAATATGATTAATTAGGAGTAAGTAATGAAACCAAACAAACCGATCCTGTCAGACGATTATCGTCATAGTGCTTCACGTGGTAATGATTATATATCAAATCCCTCGTTGTGGTTAATGCGTAATTACTTCAGAGAGGAATCAGAAATGAACTATAGTATGGCTATGGGTATTGCATCAGAAGTTGCTGCCCATGCAGGTATTACTATGTCCGATTGTAATGTTAGTGATTTAGCTGTTATTCAGTTTAAAACTGTTGCAGAAGAAGCACTAAAGAAAGATGAAGATTGGACCCATAATGGTGTAATACCTAAACAAATGGATAAAGTAAGCGGTATAGCTGAGAACTTTGTATCTATTTTAAAGACCATAGACAAAGAGTTAGTGCATTATAATAAAAAATATATTGTAGAGCATGAAACTCTTAAACATAAGATTAGTTATGTTCCTGATTTTGAGTATGAAGATTTAATTATTGACACTAAAGCAACCCAGGCGTTTCCAACTGATCCGTTTAAAACAAAAATGAATCATATAAGACAAGTGTCTTTGTATGGTGTTTTAAGTGGTAAAGATGTTGCTCTACTTTATGCTACTGATAAAAAGTGTGCCTTATTTGGTATACCTGATCAAGTAGTAAAGAGAGAGGGTGAATTCATGCTTCAAGCATTTGAGAAAATAGAGAAGAATAATGATCTATTCAAAGATGCAAAAGAGTTTATGAAATATAACATCTTAAATACGGAAGGATACCAGTGGGATGAAAACACTAGGCAACGAGCTAATAGGTATTGGGCTAAAGCTTAAAGGAGGTAATAACATGGCTTACCAAGCACAACTAAAGAAAGACGCAAGAGATTATTCAGAAGGCGATCAAGTCAAATTCTGGATTCCTGCAAAACTCAGTGGCAACGATATTGTTGTATACTGGAATGCTAAATTACTATCAGATGGTTCTGATCCAGCAAACACTTTGAAAGAAGGTTCTTGGATTGAATTCGATGGTTATAGTAAAAATGGCAAATCATACACAGCTAAACAACTAAAAGTTGTAGATGATCTAGAAGCACTAGCAGATGACAATCTAGACGAAGATACATCATCACCTATAACGAAAACTATTACTAAATCACTTAACGACCAATTACGATCAGGTGATATGGTACGAGTAAGAGCAGTTAATGATGCTATGCTAGATAAAGAAATGCCCTGGCTAGATAAACTAGCTTATGTAAAAATGGCTGTTAATCTTTATTCAGCTAGTACAATGGATGATTCAGAAGTGAGTGCAGAATATGACGATAAAGGACAAAGAATCCCTTTCTGATGATCTTATAAACGAGTTAGACTCACAGTTTTTTGATTCATATCATGAAAATGTGTGTGAAGTGGCTGTCGAGAACTTCCGCAGAGATGGTCAGGTAGCCACTATACTCGTTGGTCATAGTCAAGGAGAAGCTTCTTTTACAAGACTCTTAGAAGATGAGTTTTTAAAAGAGGCACCAGAACTAATTGAAATACTTAAAGAGAAATTAGTATCTACATACAGTTTTGTAAGTGAGGGTAAGATAAGAAAATATCAACGTAAGACTAAGTTAGATTGTATTATGATATCTTCACATAACAAAGCTGGTGATTCTCGAACTACTATTTATGAAATAATAGATAGAGATCAACGTAAAGTAGAACTATTTGCAACAGGAGAGGTGCAAGACAACTTATGGAATTATCTACTAGAAAGCGAAAGCAGGACCATTCATTGAGTAAATTAGACATGATGGATGCTAAGATCAGACTCAATGATTATATAGCTAATGCTCCTAAAACATATTGGTGTGAAGGAGTAAGAATGAGAAAGTCTATTACAGAAAAGGTTGATGTGACTGTAAAGGCACATACAGCAGAAGCTGCTAAACAAAAGTTTAATCAATATTTTAGTAAAGACGGATGGAATGCTTTGTGTGAAACATGCATACGTAAACAATCATTCATCGAAAAACAAGGAGGAATAGTATGAGCTACAAACCTAATGCTTATAAAAGAGTAGAAGAAGATATTAAATTTGCATCTAATTCTATATTGGATGAAGAAGCTGCAGAAAAAGCATATAACTTTATGATTCATAATTTAGATACTAAAGCTAAATATGAAGAAGAAGCTATGTTGCTTGACTTATATTCTAAACCTTTAATTGCTATGTTATCTATAAAATCTGATGCAACTAGTGATGCAGCTAGAACAAAAGATGCACAAGCTAATGAAGAATTTTTAACTCATATAGAAAACTTAGCATTTGCTACTGCTAGATTTAGTAAATATAAAGATTTATATAAAATAGCAGATACTAGAATTCAGATGTGGAGAACTAAGGAAGCATCATCAAGAATATGAATCCTGAAGATGAATTTGGTTGGTAAAGATATTCCGTAAACTGTGACGTTGCATAGGATAGAGGGAGAATGAAAATACACCTCGGTGCATTTCTCCCTTGCTATTTAATTATTTTATCACAATGTTTAACACCAGTTTGATCTACTGAAAATTCACATTGCTCTAGAGTGCATGTATATTGCACTTGATTGCCTGAATTACGTTCAGCCAAACGTTTAGCTGAAAGACATGTACTTAAATTATCTTGATGATACCAACCTTCAATAGTTTTGTTGCCACCATCATAAACATACAAACTAAGTATAATAACTGTTTCAATGATTCCCATTCTTTCGTTCCTCTAAATCAATAATACGATCTTCATGAAATTGTATGATCATTTCATTTTTTAATATTAGTGGTATCTCAGCTTCCATTTGCTCTTTAAGTTTTTCTGTACTTTCAGCAAGATATTCAACTAACATATACAATTCTTGTATTTGTGGACTAACCATATCACCTTTAGGAACACCTTCGATAAAAGTATTAGCAGCATCTATATCTTTTTCCATTAGCTGTAATGTAGTTTCTATGCTGTTAAGTCTTTCAACAATAGTAAAATAAGACATAGTACCAATTGCTACTGCAGCTAAAATTGCAATTAAATTACGAGCAGGTAATGATATTTGCGTTGAATCTGATAACTTCATGCTTCAGGATAATTTCTAGATTCACACCAAAACTCAAATGATTTCATTTCATTACCATCATGTATATAAAATTTTTCAAATAATGATCGTGTTAGCAATACTTTATTTTCATAAATAAATTTGTGACAGCTTTGATCATCTTGAAACATTTGTAAATTGTATTCTGTTTTTTGTATTTCAGCAGTATCAAAATAAAACATTGTTGCAGTAATTATCCAAAACATTATTTTTTACCAAAGAATTTAGTTGCTCCTTTAATACCAAATGATGCAGATACAATTACACCTAATGTATACTTGTACCAATCAGGTGTCATAGCAAGAGCTGCAAAACCCCTTTCAACATATTCAACAGTAAAAGGAAGAAAGCACAAGAGTAGAGGAATGCTAAAAAGAATAGTAAGGTATTCGTCTTTCCATGACTCTTTGCTTCCTTTAATAGCTTCCACATCCCAGTCTATTTCTCCTTTGATTTGCTGTTTAACAATCTCTGTTTCAGCTTCAATTTTTACTAGTTTTTGTTTTGCTTTGGCTTTTTTAGTTTCAACATAACCGCCAATAGCATCACTAGCCACTCCTAAGAGAGGCTTGATTAACATTTGTAACATTTAAATATTCCTTATGATTGTAGATAGTTCAGTAGCTCTAGCAGGTGTTTGATCATGCCATCTGGAATCTAGCATTTCATCTGCAGCTACGTTAAAATTAGCTTCATTTAAAGCTTTTAGTGTTTTTTTAAACTTTGATACCCTTGGATACCCCATTTGAAATAACATTTCGATCAGAACACCATGTATTAGCTCGATTTGGCTCTGACTTAGAGCATGGGTATGCAAAGCAGGTATATGCTCTTGTATGAGCCTATTAGAGGCGTTAAAAGCGATTTCAAAGTCTTTATTAAATAATTCAGTTAAATAGTCCAAAGAGTACTTATTTCCTACTTGAATGTTGTCTTTAGCTAAAACCATGTGTCCCCAGCCTATAGTAGCTATACCAAGACTATCGTCATACACGGTGTCTCGAAAACCTTCATGACCTTGAATACGTTTTTTTATTTCTGATATCTTCATTTAATTCTATATGGATCTGTATTTAAGTTTGGTATTTTATCAGGTTGATTACCTGCAAGAATATCTGCAATATTTTTATTTAAGTAATTAGCTACTGCTCCAATTATAGAATCTTTTCCTAGAGTGTCTGATACCTCTTTTAAAGAACATCCGTACTGTAAAAGTAAAGATGCTAGTTTACCTTCTGCGCGAACCTCTCTATCAAGAGTAGATTCATTAGGTTTTAATTTTACCCATATAGCCATTGGATTAACTCCTGTGCCTGATACAGCATAATCTACTGATGTATTTACAGTTCTATTATCTACGATCATACGTAAATTAAAACACTGCATTCTATTTGGTACTTCGATTCTCACTAAGTTATTTACCATAATCCTCTAGCAGCATCTCAAGATAATGAATTGCTTTTTTAATATCAGCTTTTCCATTTTTCATGCGATGCCTTGTTACATACTTAATTACATTTCCCTCAATATAACCTAACTTATTAGCTGTTATATATTTGGTTGGTTGTATTGCCAATTTAGAATAATGATCCCCATCTATTTGTTTGTCAAATGAACTCATGGAACCAGCTTATTCCATCTGCCTCCTTTATTCAATACCATAGGTAGTAATTTTGGTTGACTGTTTAATATTATTCCACAGCCAATAATTGGTCTATCTTTAAATATTTTGTCGTAAGCAAAAGCTAAAGCATCCTTATCTATTAAACATCCTACTTGCATAGCCCATAGTAATGACATTGGATTGCCCCAGTAGGCAATAGAATATTTGGTATGAAAATGACCTTGTACATAACAAGTTCCTTGTTTTTGTCCTACTGCTAATATATTTGCAGATTTACCATGATGGAATGATACGCTGTTACCATCAGGTAGTTTTAATGTAAGTTCCTCATGCCACTTCCATTTAGGTCCTACTTCTAATACTTCGTTATATCCTCGCATATAAGCTCTTGGGAGTCCTGCTTTAAATGATCTTCTATATGCCAGGCTACCATGATTACTATGAAGTAAGTCCATAGAAGGAAACATTGTTTCTAATTCTTTAATTACTTTTTTAGATTTTATAAGTTCATCACCAGCAGATGCTAAATCAGGATCTTGCCCATGCATATTTAATCCGTGTTTATCGCATTCGTCACCTATGTTTACAATTTTATCAGGTGAATATTTTTTCTTAATGCCTTTTAAAAAGTCCAAAGCATCAGGATGATGATAAGGAACATGTAAATCACTTATGACCAATATTGATTTATGCATAAGTTATGTAAATCTTATTCGTTCTATTTTGTCAAATTAGAGTTCTGACTATTAAATAACACATTTGTAAAAATACTGTTGTACCAATAAACCATACAAAAGATTTGAGTTGACGCATATCTTTTTCAACATGAAATAAATGATTATCTTTTAAGGTATCAATTTTTGCATGTAATAATTTCATTTCACCTTTAATTTCAATAATCATTTCTTTATTTGATTGTTCCATTAAGCAGTCCTTTTCCACATGTAGACAGCAATAAATGGCGGCATATGATTAATTGCGGTGCCATCTCCACCAAGAGGTACATCCGCTTTATTGTATGCTGCACCAGATCCAGAAGAAGAACCTTTATTAGAGGGTGACTCTTCTATTTTAACAGATTCAGTTGTTTGTAAAGTTATGTCAGGTAAGTTAGTTTGTGCAATAGTGTGTGTTTTGCTACCACCAGTTTCTTCAGCTGTATCAAAATCAGAATCACTACTATCAATACCAATTAACATTCTACCAGTGCCAAAGGCAGCCCAAGTACCAAAACCTAATAATGTTGCTGGGTTAGTTGCATTAGTAGCATTCATATAAATAGATCCAACAGGATAAGCATTTTGTACAATGTTATTACCACCTGCTGTTACTGATCCAGTAATTGTAAGATCTCCAGTTACTGTTGCACCAGCATCTGTAGTTTCTAACCGTTTTGAATTGTTAAAATATAAATCAACACCATCATCTTTATCCATAGTAATGAATGTTTCAGTGCTTGTATCTGATCTAACTGTTATATTATTTCCTTGTAGGTATAGTTCTCCAGTATTATTTTCAATAAAGGAATCTGTACTATCATGATAAATTTCTAAATCTTGACTATCGCCAAATCTTATTTTGGCATTATCATCCATATCAAGATTTGAAGCACCGCCTGATGATGGTAAGCCAAGTTCAACTTTTGAAATAGAAGCACCTGTTATATTTGCACCTGTAAGATTAATTGTGAGTGTTGGACTTGAATATGCGGTAGATTCAATAGTTCCGCTTGTAACTCCATTAGTATGAGTGATTCTTATTTTTCTACCTACTTGATAATAATCAGTTCTCAGATCACTAGCTGTATTAATAGTAAATGTATCTGCATCTATTTTAGTAACTGTATATACACCATCAGTATCACCCAGTTCTACATAACCAGCTGCAATATCATTAACTGCAGATCTTATGTTAGATAGAGTTTCTCTAGCAGCATTATTAACATCAGAAGGTGCCATGCCTTCTGCCCAGTTTGTAGACTGTACTGCTTGGTTGCTAGATGGTGTAGTGCTATACTTTCCTACGCCTGTTCCTGCCATAATTTATTCTCCTTAAAATAATACTTTCATAGGATCTGTTGTCAGACCTCTAGTTTGAAAGCTTGATGTTCGTGGACCTTTGTATTTAGGGTGTCCTAGTTGCCCTAGAGTAAAGTTTAAAGCATCATCATAATCTAAACCATCTTCCATATAAGACTCTACTGCTTGGTTCATCCAGATTGGTAAAAATTTCTTACCTACTTGTCCACCTATTGCTACAGCTTTATCAATACTACTCATGTCTTTCTTAGTTATTTGAGGACTCCATCCAGTAGTTAGATATTGTTTGTTTGTTAAAACTTCAGCAAATGTTTTTGGTAGCGATCCTACTTTTTTAATTAATGTTTTCTGTGGATCTGTTATCCAATGAAAAGGTTCCATGTATTGTTTACTAAATGTAATAACTTCGCCATTACCTAGATCTATTCTAGTTGGATCTTTATTTTCTAAAATAGATTTACCTGTAAACGCATAGTTTATTGCATTGCCAATTATAGCAAACAATAAACCACCATTAATTAAATATGACATGTACAAATTTCTAGTTCTAGGATTTCTGTTAAATGCTGGAAACCCTTTAGCTAAAATATTTATATTAGATATTGTCCAGTCTGGTGCAAATAATACTTGTTGTAAGTATGGTCTTGCTCCAGGCTTATAAACTGATTGTGCCATTGCTCTAAATGTAGGATCTATTATATCATTAGCAGCTCTCATAAAACTTTGACCACCAAATGCATTATTAGCAAAGTCTGCTGCTTCTCTTGCAGCTATTCTAATAGGTGTTTGTGGGTTTTTTAATAACTGTTGATTAAGACTAGTTATAAAAGTAAACAATTTACCAGATGTAAATGCTCTTTCCCAAGTTACTTTATCAAACCATTTAAATACTCTTTTCAAAGGTTTTACACCTAAATCGTTTAGTACCTTACCTAAAAAAGGAGTTCTTGCTACTAATTTTTCAATAGCATTAAATGTTGCATAAAAGTTATCGTGTCCTACGTCAGCAGGTTTAGATAACTTTAAACCATTCTTAATACCAAGTTCTATAACATCACCAAATCCAGCTGATCTTAAAACATCAACAGTAGCAACATGATTGTTTTCCATCCATGCTTTAAATGATGGATCGTTAGGATCGTCCATCCACTTTAACATTTTATTTTTACGACCTGTTACTGTGTCTTTAACAATACTGCCAAATGTTTTCCAGTTGTTAAAGTTTTTACCTGGATTAGTTAAATATATAAATATACCACTTTCACCTAAAGATGCTGCATGAAAGAATGAACCTCCTACTGCAAATCTTTTCATAAAAAAGTTTATATTAGTAGCAGCTCTCACAACTTCGCCTGGTTCTACAGCATCAGTAAACATTTTTAAATAAGGTAATACTGATTTATGTACGTAAGCTACTTCATCTGAATCTAAAATAGTATATTGTCTTGGGTTACCAGAATCATCTAATCCATCTACTTTTTTATATGTTCTAGTATTAACTATTGGATTGTTAAATGGAGCATAATCAGGCACAATTTCTGGAGGTAAATCACTTAAGCTACGTACTATGCCTGGAGTTTGTGTACCAGGTAAGTTTGTATTACGCATTGTTTTAATCATGTCTTTTTCAATAACAGCTTTACCAATAGATAAAGCATGTCTATGAATTACATCTGCTATATCAAGATTACCTGCATCATTAGATCTTGGTATAAATCCTAGTTCTATACCCTCATCATAATTTGCAAACAATCTAGTTTTAGTTCTAGCAGTTGCACCTGATGCACCAATAATATTTAATATAGGTGTACCATTTCTAGTTCTTTGCCCAGCATCTATCTTTCTAGCCATTTCCATACGAGATGTTTGTGGACCCATCTCCCATTCTTGAGTTATATATTGTTTAATATATCCAAAACGACTTGTTATAGATTGGTTGAGTCTATAAAAAGATTCATCAAAATGTCTTGGTAGTACTTTATTTACAAAATCCATGTCTTGTTTATTAAAGACTACTGTAGCTGGTTTAATTTGAGCCATAATAGGTCTATAATCTTGACCTTTATCTCTAGCAACTAAAGCTTGTTGCAATATATCTCTATCAAACTTATTCCAGGTAAATACAAAATCACCGTTTTGTGGTTTAAATAAAGCTATTTGATTTATTCTATTTTCATAAGCACCTAATGTTTCCCCATCATTTCTTTTGATAGCTGTATGTGCTTTTTCATGACGAATTATAAAATCTCTCCACTCGTCAATAGTTTTAAATTGATTTTTAGGTAATGGAAATACACCTTGTACTTTAGGTATAGTCCAGGCTTTATCGTTAAATCTTTGTATTAGTGTATCTTCATCTATAAATATAGTATTATTCTTTTTATTATATCTAGCCCATCCACCTTTGTTTAGATCCCCATCCCACTTAAAACTTTTTATTGTTGGATTTGTATCTTTATAAACTTGCATTCTTTCTGGATTTTGTCTGGCAAATATAAAAGCTTCTCTTTTAATATCAGAAAATGATTCTTTAATTTGTGCTGATGCTCTTTGTGCAGACAAATTAATTGATTCAATAGCTCCATCAGCTGCTTGTGAAAATTCATCAAAAACTAATTCGTCTTGTCTAGTTTTCTTTTGTGTTGGTGTAAGATCAACAGGTTGTTTTTTAAATAACGTATTTCTAGTAGCAGTTAAAGCTAATGGTATAGCACTTACAACTAAACCTGTAGTCAAAGCAGTTTCTATTTTTTCATCTTTAGCTGTAATAAATCCACTAAATGCACCTATACCACCTAATGAGGCTGCTACTTTCCAATTATAATTACCGCCAACAGCTCCATCTTTTCTAAAATGTAGTTCATCACGCAATCTTTGATTAACTATTTTGTTAACTTCTTTTACTTGTAATTCAGGGGCATCCATATCCTTAAGTATTTTATTTAACTTAGTTGATATTTCAGGAATAGGATTGCCAGGATTATTGTCTACTGCTTCCTTTACTATCTTAGCAGTAACTTCAGTATCCACACCAGAAGCTTTAGATGTTTTAGATGCAGCTCCTGCTAACACGCCACCTAGTACCATATTCGCAGTACCACCAATAGCCACTTCAGTAAGACTTCTTGTTAAACCTAATTCTTCATCTTCACTTAATTGATAAGCTCCGCCATAGACACCTGCTGTAACAGCACCAATATTAAATCTACCAATTCTTGCTGCAGCTTTCTCAGATAAATTAATAGTTTTACTAGTAGCTTTATATACCTTAGATCCCATAGCACCCCATCCTGCCCAAGGTATTAAAAATAAATAAGGATCAGCAATAGCAGCATTTAAAAATTCTGATGCTAATACTTCAGGATGACTAACCATAAATTTAGCCAATTCTTTAACATCAAAGTTACCACCATTACCACCTTCAGATTCAGGGATAGTATAAGAGTACTTATTGTAGATACGAAATTGTTCTTTGTATTCTTTAGAATCAGGATCAAGTTCTTTTAACAATTTACGAGCTTCTATAGCTTGTTTTTGTTTAGTATTACCAGTCATGTACTGATATAGAGATGCAGGTAAAGATTCTTCAAACCACAGCTCCAAAGGATTTCTAATATTAAATCCTATTTCAGGTACATCTATTTCAGGTTCACCTACATATTGTGTATCAGAGTACTTTCCTAATATGCTAGACATAAAGATCTGGTCTAAACTTTCTTAGAGCCTTCTTTGCTTCTGCAATACCACTTTGATCTTTAATTTTCTTTAACATAGGACTGCTATCTATTATAGCATCTTCCCAAGTAAATCCTCCAGGTGTTCTAGGATTAGATACAATATTACCATCTTGTTTAGGTACAAATGTTTCTGGTCCATCTTCACCTACTGTATAAGTTCTACCTGCTTGTACTGGACCACCCATAGCTTTTCCTTCTTTTTTTCCACTAAAGATTGTCATACGATATTCTTCATCACCAAAGAATCTAGCAATAAAGTTATTTTTCTTAATACCCCATTTACTAAACACAAGTTCTTCTGCTTCTTTAAAGTCTTGTTGTGTAGGTTCTTTACCATCAGCAAGTTTTACAGCTGTTGATATTATAGTTTCTTTTAACTGTGTTTTTTCTTGTTCAAGTCCTTCACCAGTTGTAGTAAGATATGTACCTATACTAGTTTCAATAGATGAACCATATCTTTCATAAGCATCTCTATAGTTATTAATATCTTCTTTATTATCAATAGCAGTAAATCCATTAGGACCATTTGCAATAAGTATAGCTTCTTTTTTCTCTGAGAAGTTCTGACTTTTAACCCATTTACGATATGCTTCAACCTCACCATAATCTGATTGTGATATTTCAAGATCTAATTCAGCTTGTTCATTTTGTATTCTTTGTGCTTGATGATCTAATATTAATCCTTTTGTTCTTTCATCTGTGTTTTTATTAGTTAATAATGCACCTGTAAGTTCAGCTTGTAACATTTCAGGATAGACAGATAATAATTCGCTCATTTTTTGATTATTTAAATTTGCTGCTGTAATTTGTTCTGCCATTAGATCAACTTTACCTTTAACAAGTTGTATTTGATCACCTTCAGTAGCTTTTGCTACATTTAAAGCTACTTCTTGTAGATCGTTATTTAAATTTAAATTTCTAATGTTAGCTTTTGTTTCTGTCTCAAAGTATTCAGCTTTAGTTTCAGCCACTGATGTACCAGCTTCTGTAGTTCTAATTGTAGCTTGGTTTTCACGATATTTATTAAACTGTTCAATAACAGTACCATCTTTTTGTCTTGAAAGTTTTTTGTTTTGTTTTCTTAATTCTTGATTAGTAACAAACGCTTGTGTAGCTTCCATAGATGGTGCTAGTGCTTCACTAATACCTTTACCTTCACCAGCTGCTTTCATCAAATTTAAACCCATAACAAAAGCAGGATTGTTCATAACTCTATCCATACCTGATTGTTCACTAGATGCAGATGCATATTCAGAATCTGCTAGTGCCATTGTTTTCAGTGCTTTTTTTTCTCGTTCATCATTACCACTATATAAATCATCAAGTACTTTAGACATGTCAAATTTATCATTACTCATGTAACCTACAAGATCTAATGTTCCATCACCTTTAATAGAACCATTATTTGCAAACCAAGTTTGATAAAACTCTTGTCTATTTAATGGTTGTCCACTTCCAAAAAAACCAGTGTTGCTGAAAGATCCACTTTGTTGTGGTTGCATAGCATTTTGAAATATATTTTGAAATCCTTGATACCAAGGGTGATTAGTTCCATCATGTGCCATTATGCAATCCTCCTAAAGTCTACATCAATTTTATTATAGTCAACAATGTCGTATCCACGTGCATCTTTAGTTGATGCATATGGTACTTCATCTGACATTACACCACGATATGTATCTTCTGAACCTATATATTTAAATTCATAAATATTAATACCTGATGGTGATTTGCCAACTATTCGATATTCTTTTTTCAATCTTCGATCACTAAAGAATCCTAATGCTGCACCTCCTAAAGCACCCATCATAGGATTTCCAGGGAACATACTAGCTCCTGACATAGCTCCACCTAAAGCTCCTGTCATTGCATTATATTTAGGTACAGGTTGAGACATAGTTGTCATTGGGAATTGACCACCAATAGGTAAAATAGTACCAGCATATTGTTGTAATCTTTGATATGGAGCCATTTGTTCAAACTGATATCTTTGTAGATCTTCTTGTAGATATTGACCAGCATAGCCTTCTCTTTGTTGTCCTACATTACCTAGTAAATTAGTACCCATCATAGCTCTTTGATCCATAGCCTGTTGAATGCCAGGCAACATACTTGCAGCATTCATTTGATTAGTTTGTCCAAACATATTAGCTTGTTGCTGTCTACCAAGCTCTTGTTCTCTAAATTGTAAAGCTGTAGGGACATAAGCATTACTAAACTGTTGAGCTACTGCTGCTTGAGCTTGAGGTGAAGATCCAGTTCTTCCCATACCAGCAAATTGATCTTGTACACTATCCATAGCTTGACCAGCAAGTACGTCTCTATAATCAGATAAAGATTGTCCACCAGCATATGTAGATGGTGCAAGTCCACCTGCATAGCCAGATAACATATCTGCAGATTGGCTATATAAGGGAGATCCTCCCATCATTCCATAACCAATATTCTCTTGTCCTGCTAATGATGCTTCTGTCTGTCCTGACATAGGAACAACAGTAGAACCAGGATAGTACTGCATACCAGTACCTGATGCATAGAGGTTTGCAGCCTCATTCATTATATCCTGTAAATAGGGTTCGGAAGGACCGTAGGGTTCCGCTGTAGTTGTTGTTTCTTTGGTTTCGTTTCCACCTCTAGACATATTATAATTTCCTCTCTAGGTATACATGGGTTTTTTTAAAATTAAATTTTTTAAGTACTCGTTCCCAACCAGGTCGAGATACTGCTTCAAAATGAGTACAATCTTTACTCTTAGCATATTCTGCTAATTTATCCATATTATGTACCCAGTCTTTCATATTGCGACCAGTCATAATAAAGATACTAAATGTTTTTGAGTTAGGTCTTAAAATTATTTCAGTTACACAAGTAGCATAATGTGCATCATCTTTTGGTTTAGATGGATCCCAACCTATCCATAATTGCATTAAACCATCAATACAGTTTTTTTTAATATCTACTGAATTATAATGATTACCAGATCTAGATAAAGCATTTGATATATGTTGATCAACTAGATTCCATGCTTCTTCTACATTTTCACTTGGTATAAAAACTGAATCAATCATGATATTTCTAAATAACTCATAACTAAATGAAGTTTGTTTGCTGTATTAGCTGTTAGTTTTAATGTATCTCCATGTTCTATTACTAATGGATGTGTTAATAATTCACTTGATCCGTTAGATGAAATGCTACCAGCATTAGAAATATTAAATGTAGATGCACCATTTACAATAACTAAACTAAATGTACTACCTCCGCCATCATCTGATAATAACATAGACTTAATTATTGCAGTAGTTTTAGTAGCAGGAGATATTACATCTACGGCAGATGTTGTAGTAAAATCTATTTTTTTGTTTTTATAAGCATGTGCCATTTACAATTCTTTCCAAAATTTATCTAAAGCATTTTCATGTTCACAAATATCACATTCACATTTAGAACATTTATTTTCACAATGACATTCATGATTGCAATTTATGCAAGAAACCATGCTGCTACCTCTGCATTTTGTTGATTCTGTATATTTACTAAAGTATTAACAATATCTTCAGATACTAATTGAAAGTTAGCTTCATTTGTATCTTGATATATGTAATCTATATTATTTTGTTCTGACATTACCAACCACTTGCATCATTACCACCACCAACAGAACCACTATTAGTTCCTCCTGACATACCAGTATCATCATTACCGTAACCCCCTATACCATCACGATTACCAAAAGCTTCTGCTAATTTATCTTTTTGTGATTGAGGTCCATCTTGTTTACCTTCGCCTTGACCTTGGTTTATAACAGATGCAATTTCTTTGACTTTATCTTCTTCTTGTTTTTTTAAAGCTTCTTGTAAAGCATCAAGATCTGTTTGAGGTCTATAATAAATATATGGACTTTGAATTTCATTAGAGTTTATAGGCATTCTACCTAATTGATCCATATAAGATTGTGCAGTACCATAACTAGCACCAGGTAAGTTATATACAGGTTGTCCTGTAGAACCTGACATTAGAGTATTGCCATCAAAATAATTAGCAACTGGACCCATTGAACCAGAAGGTTGACTAAATGATAAACCACCTATTCTACCTAATAGTGAATTATAATGGTTCATTTGCGGATTAATTGATGTATATGGTGTATTATATGCACCCAATAAACCCATACCTTGTCCTGGTTGTAATAACATTATCTATAGCCTTCCTGTATTGCTTCTATATCTAAACCCTGTGCATCAGACCATGTTGTTGCACTTGGTATATTAAGTTGAATTTTAAAATATCTAGCTGACCTATGAAAAGGTATTGTGCCAGTTGTATGCATTGTAAACGGTCCATCAGTTGATGACGTATTAGCTACTTTATCTCTAAATAATAGAAATCCTTTTGCAGCATCTGTATCTACTATTGGTCTGCATCCTGTAACCAAAGCTCTCATATTAGGAGCTATTTCAGATTCCCCTGTTTGTAGGGTTGCTTCTAAATTTGATCCACTAAAGTCACCTAAATTGTGTGTAGCGTCAAATACTTTTAATGATGGTAAACCACCACTATATCCCGCATCATCAAATGATGTTGTCATTGCATCAATATCAGTACCAGCAAGACTATCTAATTGTTCTAATGTAGATCCTTGAGATAAAGCATTAAATATAACTTCATGATCCAATTCTACTAATGACCATCTATTGCTTTCATAATGATATATAATCATTTTATCATTAGCAGTAGCATTAATGTTTAAATTAACAGATGGGTAGGACCATATAATTAATTTATTTTCTGCATCATGTGTAGCTCTTACTCTTTCAGCTAAGTCTGGTTTTATATCACCTGCAAAAAATCTATCTACTTTACCATTACCAATAGGTTTTGATCCATTACCATCAGTAACATAAAAACCATCAGCAGAATAAAAATACACTAAATTACCTACTTTAATAATAGATTTACCTTGTATTGCGCCTCTGTTATCTTCTATTCTTCTAAAAGAAAAAACAATAGCACCGCCACGATAGTCCATTCGTGTAATTCTATTTTCTTGAAATATTAATCCATACTGTCCACCAGTTATACCAGTAACTACACCACCTTCAGGTAAATCTTCTATATCAGCTAAATTTAATCCTGCTGTCCATGTTGTTGCATCATTTACTGCAGACCACTGTACTCTATTTTGAAATGTTCCCTGATATCCAGTAACTACAAAATTGTTTACAACAGCTGCATGTCTAAATGCAGGGGCATTTGTAAGTGTAGAAAAATTAGAAGATGTACCCATAGTAAATTTTTGTGGTGTTTCATTGCCATTAAAAGCAATTATATCTTCACCAAATTTAATAAAGTCCCAGTAATGATGTACTGTAGTACCAAAAGTTTGACTGCCACTAATATCATTAAATGTGTTAGAACTTAATCTATATAGTTTATCAGCTTTACCAGCAAATATGTAAGATGTACCACCATCATCTTTAAATGCAGCAGCTCCATGTACCCTTGTAGCTAAAGCTGATATATTTGGCTGTGCCTGTATAGCTTTCCAAGGTCGATAACTATTTACTGCAGGATAAACATTTAGTGCAACAGTTGCACCAGGATTTAAATGATCTGGTAGGTCTGGTAGCCATTCTGCAAAAGGTACTTGCATTAGTTTACGTTATCTAAATTATTATGGTTAATATCTGTTCTTTGTACCAATGGTGTAGCATTATAAGATTCTTTTTCATCATGTGCATTAATTAAATTAATACTGTTAACAAATTGTTCTTTCCATTGTGCTACAATATTTGGATCTATACCTCTAATAAAATTAGAAGCATGATATAATGCTCCATATAAATAAACATTAGGATGGTTTAATAATATATAGTTTGATGTATTTGTGTTTGATAGTGCATCAAAAGCTTTATAATACGTTAATGTTGCTGTGCTTGTACCTGATGGTATAGGACTAAATCTAAAATTAGAACCCTCAATACTGTAAGCTTTAGGTAATCCAGTTGTGCTAGATCCTTGTGTTTGATGTTGTTGATAGGGTGTAATAAAAGTTAATACTTGTTTGCCATTGCTATTTAAGAAAAAACTTCTTACACCTAAAAAACCAGTAGGTAGTGTTTCTGTTTCTGAATCTATAGTAAAACTTATAGTAGTTTCCATAGGGCGTATACGCAGCTCTCTATTAAATTCTGCTTCTGTCAAAGCAATAAAATCTATAATTTCTGTACCTAAATCTGTTCTAGCTAAAAAGTTTGCAACAGATGCTTGTAATCCTGAATAAGTATTAAGTGCCATTATAATCCTTTGTTTCCTGTTCTAAAATGTGCATATTCACTACTATTAACCATTCGTCTAATAATAGTTTTTTGTGTATCTTTGTCTAACCTGTGCCAATTAGAATGCCCAAATAATTCTTTAGTTTTTATTTGCAGTGCAATTAATGGTATCTGTGCAATTCTTTGCAAATCACCTTTTTGTGCTTCAGGTATATGATTTCTAAACAATTTGTTTTGCTCTAATACTGGAGCTACATCTTGTTTTTTTTCAATGATTAATTTGTGATCATTACGATCTATATGAATTTTATCATCATTAGGCATTGTTTTGTTCCTTATTTTTATTTTTTGGTAAAAAGTCTAAATGTTCACAACAACCATCAATTTCACAAATCATTTTATCACTAAATAATGAAAATACTTCTTGAGCTTGTTGTTCTAAACATTCATTATTATTAAGTCCAATAACTTTTAATCCAGTATCTGCATCTGTAAAATATGCAGAATCTTTATCTGATAAAAAATATTCAAAATTTGCTACTAATTCATCACCTTGTTTAATATCTTCTTTAGCAAATCCTAATCCACAATAATATAATATGTTAGGATTATAAGAATGATTCATATAACAATCTAAACCCCATTCTGTACAGTGTATAAACTTATCACCAACCCAACGTACTGCTGTTTTTTGAAAAGTGTCGTCTAATAAATCTTTGCGTTTTTCTAAATAAACATCTTCACTAATTATTTTATCACCTGCTGTTTGTTCTGCACCCCAGTAAAAAACTACAGAACCTTTTTTAATATCTTCTAAAGTAAATAAACCCTCACCTTCAATTTTAGATTTTTTATTTTCTACTTTATATAAGAACATAATTGTTTGCTGTTAGTTTGTTTACAAATTCTAAAGGTAGTGAACCTTGTGAATGTATAACTACACCGCCTAAATAACTATGATATGTATCATTGTAATATTGTAAACAATTTGGATATTCAATGTTATATTCATCATGCAGTTCAAGTGGATAAACTTGATTAGGATCATTGTTTATTGTTGATACAACAGTAGTAAAAACCCAATCAGTAGTATCTACAATATATTTTTCAGGACTAGATGTTATAGCTTCTAAATATACATCACCTGAGAAATACAATGGTGAGCAACTAAAAGCATCTTCTCTTGTATTAGTTTCTACCCAATATACGTCATTGTTATCATCAATAGCAAAATTTACTGATCCTGTATAATTACCACCTTTAGGAGCTAACCAGTTTAAAAAAGTTTTAGCATTAGCTGTAACTACTGCACTTAAATTATCAGGTATCTTATGTAAAGTACAACTAGTAGTCCATGCACCGTCAGGAGCATTACTTATAAAATCTCTACGTTCGGTTTCACCTCTTAGTTCACCACTATAATAAATAGACCATTTACCATTAGCTATGCAGAAATAAACTTCCACCTCTAATTTCATGTTAGGTAAAAACTGTTCTATATAATAATCATAGTGTTCGTTAACAGATAAATCTTTATAATAATTTTCCGCAATTGTATCTTGTCCCACTTGTAAAACTCTAGCAGAATTAGTTGTATCTTTAGCTTTTATAACTACTGGTCTTTCAGTAAAAGATGTAAAATCAATATTTGCAGTATTACCTTCAGCAACTATTGGCATAACTTTAATACCTAAATCAGCTATTGCATTACGAGTAGTAAATTTATTTATTTCTACTTCTGCTGCTAATTGTGTTGCACCTAAATATGTTACACCTTCAGGCATCTTATCTCTTAACCAATACAAAGTAGGTAAACCAACTATTACGGTTGTTATATTTAATTCATTAATTTTATCCAATACTTCTTGACAGTTATCTAACGTCCAATGTGACCAGTGATTAGTAAAATTAATTGTATTAATATTAAATTTTTTGTAATACTCACAATCTTGCCAGTTAGTATAAACTGTATGGCCTGACTCAACTAATTTACGTTGTTGTTGAAAGTGTGCATGTGGATATTCTATAAAAAGTATATTCATAACTATTCAAACTGTATTATTATATTCGCACCATTTGTAAACGGATTAGATGCTCCACTCCAAGTCCAGTTACCACTACTAAAACTAGCACTTGATCTATTAAATTGAGTAAAAGAAGACAATGGTGCAGAACCACCACTAAAACCTACTTTCATCGAAGTAAACCCTGTATTAGAACCACTATAAGTAGTAGCAAAAACTACTGAACTACTACTGCCAACGTGATATATACCGCTTAAACCACTACCACCAAGAAAATCAACCGTGGTATCATTTATAGAACCACCAGTAAGACCGCCTACATTGTTAAAGTAACCTGAAACCGTACCATTTTTATTAGACTGTTGTCCAACAGTCATTGTGGGTGTCCACAATAAACCTGAAGCTCCATACCATTCGTTGAATGACATAGTTGCACCTGAACCTTTACCAATTAGACCTCTAATGTCTGAGTCATTAAGAGAACACTGCGATCCACTACTTCCCCCCGCTTCAGTATGAAAGTCATTAAGAGAGATCGCACCACTACTGGGAACAGCCATAAAAATTTTTTCCTATTTAAAAGTTGGTCCAGCTGCCCACATTACAAGTGAGTAGCGTATACCTTTGGTTACTGGTTTTACACCATGCGTAATATTAGAAGGAAATATTAATATATCACCTGCTTTAGCAGGAATAGTATGTTCTACAATTTTACCTTCTATTAAAATTTTTGTACAGAATTCTCCACCTTCATAATCGTCATTTAATATTAAACTGCATGACATTTTTCTAACAGTATTTATCAAATTAACATCATCTGTATAAGCTAAATTGTTTTCTTTTGGTAAATCAAAAATAAATTTTCTACCAATATGAGAATCACTATCAACATGATAATTATAATGTTGCGTTTTACCGTAAGAAGTAAATTGTGGCATTTCATTTGAAGTTAAATCATAATTATATTGCGTTAAATGATTACCTACTTTAATAAAAGACATTAACATCATAGCTATTTGTGGATTATCTTCAATAAAATGAACGTTAGAATTTCTTTTGTTTTTGTTTTGTTCTGATTTTGATTGATGTGTTCCTAATACAGTACGATCTTTATATACTTCAATTATTTTGTTTCTTTTCTCAAGATTTAAACAATTATGAATAATAAATATAGGGCTTTTGTTTTCTGGATTAATATACATTAATTATTATTACACTTTAATTCTTTTACTTCCTTACGAAGCTCTTTAATACCTTCAATTAGTAGTGGTACTAATTTTTCATACCACACCGTTAAATACTCAGGTGAGATAGGAGCTTCAGTAACTACTTCAGGTAGTATTGCTTCAATTTCTTTTGCATTAACACCAACCTGTCTACGATTATTACTATAACCTAAAGATTTAGCAAGTTCATTTTCAGTAAAATAATAACCACCAATTTGATCAATTTTATCTAAAGCTCCTTCAATATTACCATGAAAGTTTTTAAGAGCAGGATCACTATAAAATGCTGTAATATTATTTGTAGCTCGAATTTCTCCACCAGTACCTGACGCTCCTGTGCCAACACCTAAACTATTTATTTGAGCATTTGAGTTTGTAGTAAATCCACCTGTAGGTCCAGTAGGTCCAG
>CAACVD010000268.1_pt1 | contig 24956 bp, 28 predicted proteins | sample 2381771 | NCBI WGS metagenome assembly CAACVD01 (sample SAMEA5211965, study PRJEB30684) | marine metagenome | biome: Marine; feature: Epipelagic; material: Water | collected 2015-10-15 | depth 15 m
GGAAAGCTAGTCTTTCCCCCGAAGTCGTTAAGGAGTTTGGTGAATCTTGTCAAAAGGCAATTGAAAAACAATTTAATTCTGGTGAAAGAGAATGGCGACTAAGAATGTCTGGAGTTGGTAAGCCACTATGTCAACAGCAATTGGACAAAAAAAATATAGAATATGAAACTGAATACAATGCAATAGTAAAATTTTTATTAGGAGATGTAATAGAAGCTATGGCAATAGCTATACTAAGAGGGGCAGGGATAGAATTAGAGAAGATACAAGAATCTGTGTCACTAGATATAGCAGATATAAAATTAGAGGGCACTTATGATGTTAAAATAGATGGAAAGATTTGGGATATAAAGTCTGCTAGTCCTGCTAGTTTTACTAATAAATTCGGTGAATATGGCGGGTTTGAACGTATAAAACAAGATGATACCTTTGGTTATGTAGACCAAGGATTGATGTATGCATCTGGCGATAAATCACAGTTTGGTGGTTGGATAGCAGTAAATAAAGTAACAGGAGAGTTTGCAGTTTGTGAAGCACCAGATAATCAAGAAGAAGAAATAGAAGAATCTAAAAAAAGAATATCAAGTAATATAAATAAGATAAACAAAGATGCAAAGTTTAAAAAATGTTTTACTGATACAAAAGAAATTTATAAAGTTAGAACAGGAAAAGATAAAGGAATTGAAAAAGAAACTGGTAATAGAATATTAAATACTATATGTGGTTATTGTGGATATAAAAAACATTGTTGGCCAAATGCTGAAATGCATCCTAAAATAACATCAAGAGCAAAAGCTAAACCTGTTGTTTGGTATAGTAAGCTTAAAAAAACGGAGATTGTAGACTTATGAATGTTTTATGGTTATCAAACATTAGAAAAGCTGATGTTGAAGCAAATGATGAAAATGTTATTTGGATTTACTATGATGATACAAATAATGAACGAAAAAATATTGCATGGATGAGAGAGCATCCGAGTTGTCACGTTATATTTTATCGAGACAATCAATCAAAGGATGGTTATTGGCAAGATGGCAATTTAAAAAGACGAAAACATGAAGTTGACTCTAGGTTTCAAGGATTAATTACCGCAATAAAAACAGGTAAATTAATTGTTTTTCCACAAGATGATACTACTATGGTTTTAAATGAATTAGAAAAAAATACATTTGGAACATTTGAAATATTTAAAAGTCACCTTTCAAATATTAGTAAATATAAATTAAAAACACTATTGTGAGATTTAGGTCAAAAGCAGAAATTAGCTTTGCATCATGGCTAATAAAAGCAGGTATAAATTATGAATATGAAAAACACAAACTTAAATATATACCAGACCCAAAAATTTATTTACCAGATTTTTATTTGCCTAAGTATAAATTTTTTGTTGAGGTTAAAGGTGAGTTTGATAAAGCTGATAGAAAAAAACATATTCTTATTAAAAAACAACATAAGAAAGTTGACGTTAGGATTTTATTTATTAATGCAAATAATAAGATTTACAAAGGTAGTAAAACAACTTATGGTGCATGGTGCACTAAGAATGATATAATGTGGTGTGAGAAAAGGATTCCGAAAGAATGGCTGAAGTAAAAAAATTTTATTCTACTTTAAAAAGAGATGCCGCAGAAGAATTAGGCTTGCTACCAGATAGATTCTATCTAGTATTTAAACCAACAGAAGATATGCCAGATGGCTTTGATGTGGTGGCTTACGATACAATGCCATCAGATAAAGATTTACATCCTGTATTTTATGTTATGAAAGGTATTTTAGAATTACTTGATAGTGATATGGAAAAAATTGTAGCCGCAGGACAGATGGCCGTCATAGATAAACTCACTGAAGCATCACAATCTGGTAATAGTCCAGAAGCACAAGAGCTCGACCCAATATTTAAAAAGATAGACATAGGAAAAAAACATTGATAGCTAATAAAAAATTTGACGTTGACTTAAAGTATGGTCAAAAGAGAGAGAATAGAATTAAAAAGATGATTGAGGAAGGCACAATAGAAGTTAAAACAGAAAGAGCTTGGTGGTTTAAGACAGGAAACATAGCCATAGAGTTTGAATCATACGGAAAACCTAGTGGTATAGTCACAACTGAAGCTAAATATTGGGCCCATGTATTAGCAAATGGTGATGAGGAACATTGTATACTTTGGTTTAGAACTACTAAGTTACGAAAATTAGTAAAAAAGTTTTCAGATAAGATAAAAGATGTAGGAGATAATAAGCGTTCTAAAGCATATTTAATTCCTATTGTAGAATTATTTAAGCTATGATAATTACAAAAGAATTATTAAGTAAAGCTATTGAAGTAGTTGGTGGGGATAGACAGAAAGAATATGGCGATAAAGTCGAGAACCACACGAACATTGCAAAATTATGGTCGGCATATCTTGATGTTAATATAGAAGCACATGATGTGTCTGTTATGATGATTTTGTTAAAAATAGCTAGAACTAAAATAGGAACACGCACAAAGGACACTTACGTTGATATGGCAGGTTATAGTGCTATATCAGGGGAAATACAATTTAGAGGAAAAGATGGAACAAAAAATAGTTAAGATACGCAAATTAAATGATATAGACAAGAATGATTGGGAAATTAATTTTGATAATGGCACACAAATTATGCACACACATGAACACTTTTTTAAAATTGTGGAGTTAGGATTGACCCGGGAAAAGCCAGTAGTAAAAAAAGAGGAAACGGGCACTCCTATATTTTTTCCTAAAGATGAAGAGTGGGAAAATACAAAAAAGAAAGAAAAGAAGATAGTAGAACAATTTAGAAGTGATGCAAAAAATTTAAGTAGAGCAAACTTTAATAAAAAGTATAATAAAATTAAGGGAGATAATATAGACGATGTGCTAGATGAATGAAACAATACTAGCCAGTTTTGAAGTTAAAATTACTAAAGAAGGATTATTAATCCTAGAAACAAAGTTGCCACCTACGGATGAATTTAAAGAAGCAATGGATAAGTGGAACCCCGCATATGAAAACACCCCTGTTATAGCAAGCCTATTGGATTACTACAAAGGGGTGTTTAATGTTATGAGTAAGGATAGTCAGAAAATTATTTCTTCTTAACTTTCATCATTCCTCCACCTCTCATCATGGTTTTTTTCATTCCACCACCACGCATCATGGATTTCTTTTTACCACCCATTTTCATAGCAGTTTTCTTTTTACCGCCTTTTTTCATTGCAGGTAATTTTTCATCTTTCATAGTGGACATTCTTCCGCCCATAGCTTTTTTCTTTTTCATGTTGGTTTTTTTACCACCACCACGCATCATAGCTTTTTTCTTTTTCATTGCCATAGTTATCTCCTAATATTAGGTTTGAGTTTTTGTCTCGGAGTTACTACCTCATTGTAGTAATCGATTGGCCAATTTTTGTAGTAACCCTGTCTTTTTAATTGGCTAGATGCATCTTGTAAAAGTTTTAACTCTTGCATGAATATCATCATGTAAGGTTCAACTTTACTACTATCCCAATCATTATCAGCTAAAAATGCATGCTCTTCAACTGTGGCAGGACTACCGGGATGAAAACACATTAGATATAAGTTTTCATCTTGCAAGGCAATGTTTCGTGTGTCCACAAAATATTGTATGCAATAAGGTGTAACATCGTCTACATTAGGGTCTGCAACGATTATTAAATCTTTTTTTTCTTTTGAAAATAATTTTATCTGTCTTTCAACAGCTTGAAAGAAACTATTATTTCTTAAATTAACTTTTATTTTTAATTTATTTTTTAGTCTAGTAACCCTAGCATAAGGGCATGCAGGAAAATTATTTAAATGTTTGTTTGGCTTCTCAAGTACATTGATAGACCAATCTATTATATCTTGTTGTATTGTTTTTGCTCTGCCCACTATTTCTTGACTAACGAACCACCGAAGTATAAGCCTACTATAGCAGACATAAGGTGGGTGTCAAGTGGTGTAATAATAACACCGGCAAAAGATTTATCCATTAAAACTTCTTTTTGGTCAATTAAGAATAAAAATCCATTTGTAAATTCTGTCCATGTTAAGATGACAGGAACATCAAAAAATACAGGAACAAGTTTAGGATATGCAATTACCATGAATACAGCAGTAAGTGCTATTATTCTTCTTGTCCACTGAAAACCTTTGTTTTCATATGTTCTAGCTTTTTCAATGTGTTTCATTTGGTTATCAGCTCTTGCTAATAACATTTTTTGTTCATCTTGTTTTGCTTTAATACTTTGTGACCAGATGGACATAACACCACCTAACACACTAGAACCTAGCATTGTAATCATTTCTACTGGTAATCCACCTAACATATTTACTCCTTCATCACCTGTTACGTTGTTTACTAAATTTGCACCCGTAAGTGCCAATAGTATGTATTCCATTTATTTATCTAATTTTTTATTTATATTTTTTATTTCTGCTTCTATTACTGCAAGTCTAATTTCCATTTTTGTAAACATAACAATGGCTTCTTCCATTCTATCTATATCATTTTCCATTGCAGATATTCTTTGTGAAGTCATACCCCATGTTACACCTAGTGCTAAAACCACTCCTATAAACCACACAGTATCTTTAATCATTTTAATTTACCATTTGAGACAAGCTCGTATTCATATTTGTTAAAAAGTTATCTTCGTATTCTTCTTGATATTCTAGTGCCTTCTCAGAACCTTCTCTTAATAGTATTGCTTTATACGTTTGTTCGTTTAATAAATTATAAAAAGCATCTACTACCTTTTCATCATTATAAATATTTTCTGTTTTAAGAATTTTTAAAACTACTTCAGCCATTTGCGGATTTTCTAAAACAGTTCTAATTAAAGTTCCTTTGTTTTTTGCAAATCTTCTAATAGCCACTTCTGTTGCAACATATCTAGGAGATATAACTCCTCGAGATATTGCAAAAAATCTTGCTAGATATGAGTTTAAAGATAGTGAATTTGATACTGGTGTAACATTTATTCTTGATGCATCAGCACCAGTTAGTAACGCTTGAACTCCAAGAACGTCTACTATGTTATCATAGTGTTCTTTTCCAAATACTTTTTGTAAAACAACTTTATTATCTTTAAGATATTTTCTAGCTTCTGCTGTACGGAAAGTGTACAATTCACTTACTTGAATCATGTCTTTACCTTTTACAGATGCTTTTACGTCATCAGCTATAACAGCAAAACTATCAAAGAAATTTTTTGATACTAGGTTCTTAACGACCTCATCAAACTGTGCATTTGTTAATTTTTTAGACCCAACAATTGAAGTTCTAAGTTTTTCTAAATTATCTAGACTACCTGTTGTTATGATTGCATCATTGAAAGTAGATGGATTTGTTAAACCATCTCCAAATTGAAGAATAACAGAATCATCACTAAAAAATCTTTGATTAAATTTAAAATCTTTTAATTTTTTCTGTAAAGTTTTTTTAATCTTTTTTAAATCCCTACCAAATTTTACAGTATCTGTTCTAGCTATATTATTAACAGTAGCATTACGTGCTATTACCATGTCTATTCCTACGTTCATATTTATAAGACTATCGATGTTTAACAAAAATGTTTTATTTTCACCTCTACCGACAGACATAATTTCATCAAAACCATTAAAAATTCTAATACCTTTAGAGTCAATGTTTTTTGGAGGGTCAACTAAAAGAATTTGTTTTATTTCTTTTTCATTCATAAACAATTTGCCTATATCAGTTCTTCTAATGTGTGCCGAAAATTCTTCTTGTAAAAACTTGCTCATTATAGTTAGTTTTTGCATTGTTTCTGGATTATTAAAATCAATAAAGTACTCTCCTGCTTGTCCCACTTTAGAAAAATCTCTTTCTCCCACTAAAGGTAGTATAACTTCATTTTTAAATTTAAGGGCTTCAGTTTCATCACTTAATATTTTACCCCAGTTAATCCAGTTATAAGAAGATTGTTTGTGAATGTAACTAGGAACTTTAATGTCATCAGCACCCGATATTTCATTTACTATTCTTGTTCCTTCTGTATTAATTGAATTAACTCTTTCTATTTCAGAAGTAGCATTTCCAGACGCATCCTGTTTTAAATCAATTTTAGAACCTTGCCCATTGTAAGTTGTCCAACCTCGTAGTATAGCAAAATTGTTAAATCTATTATAGAAGTCGGCATAAGTGTTTACAGCATCAGCATAAGCAGTTGAAAGCTGAATATTATTTTCTTTACTTATAGATGCTAATAAAGAATTATCTATTTCGGTAAACATTCCCGCATAAATATTTCCTTTAGGTTCGCCTGCCATTGCTTTATTCATAGCACCAACTCCAGATTTAAACTCCATAGCTTCTTGTAAGTTTAACATTAAAGGAACGTTACCACCCATTGCATCTCTAATGTCAAGTGCAAAAATGTCTGTCACTTTTTTACCTTTATAGTTTGGATAAGTTGCTATTAAATTTTCTTTCATAGCGTTAAATACTTTTTCAGCATTAGCCGGACTTAAATCTAAATTCATTCTAAGAATACCTAAAAGCTCTTCATTTATTACAAATGTTTCTTGACTTAATCCCGGTATTACTTCAGTTGGATTGTCAAAAAATTTTATTAATTGTGCACGATTTTTTTTGTCTGATATAAATTCTACCATATTTCTTTTTGCAGACATTTCTATTATGTTTATTAAATTATTTGTCTCATAAGAACTTGGGAAATTACCAGTATAAGCACCTATTGGGTTTTGATTTTTTGTTCCTCTGTTTACTCTTTCTACTCCTCCTACTTGCTCTACTATATCATCAAAAAATTTAGTAAAATCTACTCGAACGTTAGGATTATTATTAAACAATTCAAGATATTTTTGTCTAGCACCTAACTTATAGTGAGTGTAAAAACCATCAACCATGCCAGAAAACCAATTAGTGTTGTAGTTACTGCCATCAGCATTTAAACCTTTACTAATATTTTCAAAATGTGTAATTATTTTTGTATCTAACTCTTTTACTTTTTCTATAGCTTTTTGTTGTATTTCTGGAGTGGCCCCATTTACCGATAAATCTTGTAGCTCATCAAAAAACTTCATCATGTTTAAATTATGAACATCTGTTCCATCAAACATGTTACCAGTTCTTACATAATTTTCTACAGCATCAAAAACCTCTAGTAATTCTGTTTCTCTTTGTACTATGGTTTCTTGTGTTTCTTTAACAACTTCATTTATTTTATTTGTAAATTCAGTAAAGTCTGGATTTGTACTAGGTTTATTCATAAACTTTTCTAAATTTCCTTGTATTTCTCTTAGAATAACTTTTGTACTATTGATGTAGTCATTACCTTGAGTTAACATATCACTGGTTAAACTACCGGCGGCAACTTTTACCATGTACATTTCATCCATGGCTTGTATAGCCGCTAAACCTGTAAATTGTCCAAACATTAATTTTACTTCGGCCGCATCTTCACCAGACATACCTAATGTTAATTTGTTAAATTGATTATTTAACTCTTCCATCCTACCTATTATTTCTGCTCTTCTTTTTGGAGGCATACTTATTAGTAAATCTGTAAACGCTCGTAAGGCTTTAGTTTCTTTTAACGTAGGGTTTCTTTTTAATCCATCTTCACCTATAATACTTAAATCATCAAAGTTAATATTTAAATATTGTGATTTAGTCATTTTTGAAAAATCATCAACAAACTTTGGACTACCTATAAAAATACTAGCTGTATTTAAAAGACTAGCTGTATGAGTTAAGGCACTTTGAAATGCACCACCAAACCCTCTTTTTTTAAGAAGTTTAGGTTCCATAAATGCACCACCTAATTCAAGCACTATTGCAGGGCCAGAGTTTAATCCAAATATATAGTCTCCTACTCCACCAAAAGTTGAAGCAAATATTTCGTTTCTAAATAAACTTTTTTCTGCAGTTGTAAAATGTTTTACTTGAAGACCTGCTTGTTTTGCTACTAATGTTTCTTTTCCTAACAATAATTTATCAAGTAGTTTATTATCATTTTTTTGAATTGCTTTTAATATTTGTTCATCAATAGAATTTATTTCGTCTAACAAATTAATTTGTAATTTTTCTGTTCCTTTTTTTGTTAGTAATTGTTTTTCAAATTGTGTTTGTATTCTTTTAATAAATTTATTCGGTGATTGCTTACCATACACTTTTGTAAATGCTTCTTTTTGAAAAAATGCATTTAATGCTTCAATTGGATTTGCATATTTTAGTCCGGGCCCAGAATTTTTTAATGAATATTGTAATGCATCATCCGCTATCTTTGTACCACCTAATTTAAACGCCCCTAAAATACCATTTAGTGTTGCCACGTATGGTATAGCTTCTGCTGATGTATCTGCGATGTGAAATAAAATAGATTGGTCTGGGTTTTGAACTGCTAATTCATCTAATAATTTGTCATCCATTACAAAGCTAGTATTGTTTTCTACTAACGCTTTATATAATTTTTTGTGTGACATGAATAGCGAGTTAGTGTTTTGCATAGTGTCAAACATTTCTGTCATGGCAACTATTTTTTCTGTATAGTTTTCTTCTTGGTCAAAGTATTCCTGTGAATCTTCGAATATTTGTTGGTCAGTTTTGAACTTGTCAGTTTCAATTCCATTAGCATACACATATGGACTTAAAAGTTTATCATCAGGTCGGCCTCCTGCGGCATGTTTATAATTATATTGCTTTACACCTGCTACTCCAATACCTGTTATGACAGATGGAAAATCACTAGTGACTCTACCCATAATTTGAGTAAATTGTTGGAAGAAAGATGCATCGCCTTCAGTAGGTATTAAGTAAGATAAATCTTTTGTTTCTTCGTGGTATTTAACCTTACCATCTCCTCCAACGTAATAGTGAGACTCTTTTAATTGGTCTTGTAAATCTTTTGCTTTGTCTGGGTCTAAACCTAATTCTTCTAGTTGAGCTTCATATAAAGCTCTTTGTTTTAAATCTCCCGGCCCCGTAACAATTGGTAAAAAATCTCCAAAAACTTTTTGAAAAGTATTTAAGTTTTTTTCTTTACGTACATCTAATTTGTACGCTCTACCATTTTTAAAAGCGTATCTAATGCCATCTGTTTGAAATAAATTATCAGATGCTTCTCTATTCATAGTTGCTTGAATAGAATCATCATTACCATTTTGTATAGCATATATTCTGGAAAGTTTATCCTCCATGGATAACTCACCTAAATCACGGATTGAAAAAGGTACAATACCATCTTTGTAGCCAATAGGAATATTACTCTGTAACATTCTTTGGTAATCCTTATTGCCGGGGTCAAAAAAGGTTTGATACTTTGGATGTAAATTTAATAATGCAGGTTGCATTTCATTTCTGTAAAAAGCAGTTATGTCTTTACCAACACCCATTGCTTGCATTTCTTCAAGGCTAACAACTTTATCATCTCTAGGCGGTTCCTCTATATTTTCTAATTGATTTTGTTTTTTTACTGAAGGGTCAATAAAACCTTGTTCTATATCAACAGGTTCCATGTCTTTTTGCATTTTATTTAAATTTATCTCTTGCATATTACTGTCCTAAGATTCCTCTAACTGGCACGCCTCTATATTCTGGAGGTTTTTGTTCATCATAAGGTTGAATTATAAAATCACCTGTCGATAAACCAGACAACTCTTCAGTCATCTGACTATAAATATCATTAGGTATATACTTTGCACTACCTTGAACATAAACACCATTTTTACGCTCTATGTATATTGGCGTGCCATTACTACCCTTTACAATATCCCAACCGTTAGTATTTTCGTACATACTAGGTATAAATGCTTTTGCTATATCATCACCTGCATCAAGACCAATATTGTTTCTTTCTTCTTGTGCTTTTAAAAAGCCATTGGCAGAGCTTTCTACACCACCATTTGCCGCTATTGCTGATAATAATTGTTGAGTTGCATCATGAGTTCTAATATTTTTCATGGTGTTACCTGTTGCAATAAATCTTGTTTTTAATTCTATACCTTCTAAAAATTCTCTTAAAGTAAATAATGATTCCATAGTTTTTTCTGGAGTATCAAAACTAAAGAAATCGTCAGACAACGATAATCCTTTTAAAATATTTTCTACGTCTTGGTCAGATATAGTTCTACCACCACTACCACCTTGTAGTGCCATAGAAACTTGATAAGCTAAAGTAAATTTTAATAAAGTTAATTTTGCTTTTTTCTTTGCGGCTACGTCAAGTGTTGTACTATTTATGTCTTCACCTGCTTTTATTATTTGTTCAGAATACTTATTGATAGCATCTGTTGCCGCAGTACCATCTTCATTAACAATACTTAAATTAGTTCCAAATTTATTATTAGAGCCATTAAATAAAGACGCTAATGTTTTAAATTGTTCTGTACCACCATAAAAAGCGGCCGTAGCATTTAATGATAACCCTAATAATTTGTCACTACCTTTGTTTTGAAAAACAACATTCATCAACATATCTGTTGTTTGTAAAGCCTGCCTTGCAGATGAATTTTGTAATACATAATCTTTTATAACAAAATCATCACCTCTTCCGTATGCATTAGGATTGTTGGAGCCTGCCACAAAACTAGAACCCGGAACATATTGAGCAAATTCTGACTCTGGCTGTACTAAATGTAAAAATTTTATTAAGTGCTCTTCACCTTGAATATTTCCTGCTTTATCAATTGTTAATAAACCTATATCAAATGCATCTTCAGCAAGTTTATTATAATTAGTTGCTAAAGTAATTCTATCATGTGAAGATTCTTGAATGTTATTAAAGTGGTCATGAAGTTGTAAGACTTTAAAATCTATACCTGCTGTTTCCATAGTAGATATTAGTGTTTGATTGTCCTCAAACGCACTCATATTATTTACCATAGAACCAAAGAACTTATTATTTTTAGCAACTTTATTATTAACCTGTACAAGTGAGCTAACTGCTGTGTTAAATTGTTCTATGCTTTTAAATTGTGATTTTTTTAAATATTCTTTTTCATCAAAAACTCTTGCTGATATTACTGTTTCAGTACCTCCTTCACCATTATCTACTACTTGAGATTCTACTAAAACTTGATTACTATCCACACCTAAGTTATTTGCGGCGTGTTCTTTAATATTTTGTTTTAAATTAACACCTAAATAATCTGCCATGTCGACTAGGTTGTCAATGTCATACCTTCCAAAAATATCCCTATATTTACCTTCATTACCTTCAGTTGTCATTGCTATGGAATCTAAGAGTAAAGAAAAGTTTGCGTTAACATCAGTTTGTAGTCTTTGTTTATCTTCTAATTCCATACCATCAATTAACTCTTTTGTAAGATTAGTGTTTAAATATGATAAAAAAGTTCTGTGTCGTGTTAAAGAATCACCGTATTCTTTAAAATTAAATGATAAATTTGGCCCATAATCTACTACGCCTTTTTTTTGATTTGTTAATATTTTTTCATATTCTAAATCCATTTCGGCGTAAAACTTTTCTTTTTGCCAACTTAATTCATCAATACTATTAGTCTCTTTAAATTGTTGAACAGATTTATCAAATTCTAATTCAGCATTTTTTAAATCATTTTGTAACACTCCTAATTGAAAACTATCTGTAGTTTTTTGTATATCATTATTTAATTTTTGTATTTTTAAATCATGGTCTTTTACTAATACTTTATATTCGTCAGCCCACTTTGCTCTATTAAAACCTAGTTTGTCTACTTCTAATCCATGCTCTAAACCAAAAACGTATTTGTCATGTTCAAGTTTATCTTTTTCTAAACTAAATTGGTCTTTTGACAACTCCATGTTATCATTATGTTTTTGTTGCTCAAACAAAAAATCTGCTAATTCTTTTTCTTGTTCTGCTTTAAGAGATGCTTGTTGTATTTTATACGTATTTGCTAAATCTATTTCGTCTCTAAATTGTTTAGACGCCCCCCCTACAAATGAAAATAATCCTGTTGCAAAACTCATGCTCTATCTCCCATATTCATAAAACCTTCCATAGGTGGTTCCTCATTAACTTCTTTTACATTGTTTTTTTCACTTAAAGCTGTCATTAACCTATCATACTCTGCAGGGTTTCTTTCCTCCATAACTTTAATGGTTGCTTCTTTAGACATCATCTTACCTTCTTCTTCAGTATTTTTGCTTGTAAACATTACAACAGGAACTTTATTTTCTATTGCTAACCCAACAAAATAAACTGATAACGCAGGTTTTATAACTTCTGCAACATCTGGTGTAAATTCTCCATGAGAGAATCCCGCTAATCCTACAGTATTAACTATTTCTTCTACTGTTATTCCAGATGCCATCATTCGTAAAAAATTTTCTTTAGTGCTTGCACTAGATTCAACTTTATCAATAACAAAATCTACAACTTTATCTGGGTCTGTCATTCTTGGTGGCCTATCCCAATCCCATCTATCGGGAGCATCAGTTAATGAATGACCCGGTACAGGAAAGTTAAAAGGGTCTACTCTTGCTCGTTGTGCACCTTGCTTTACATTGTTATCTAATTTATTTATTTCGTTTCTCATTTTTTATATCCTTAAAGTTTTAAGAGCACTACTTCCTACTTTAATTGTAGTTCCTTTAGGGCCTTCTGCGTATAGAGCACTACTATCAATTCTACCGTTGTCAGCTAAATCATTCATATATGCAGACATATTGATTAAACTCTCTCTAACTCTGTTGTTATTAAATCCTGCTGTAGACGCTGTTGAAGCAAAATTACCAACATTAGTTCCTATTTGACTATATCTGTTTGATGTGTATCTTTCATTTATTGCTTGTAGCTGTGCTAGATATTCATCACTTTCTTGTTTTGATTCTGTGCCATCTTTATTTAAAGTTGTTCCTGTTAAACCTTTTCCAAATTTTACAAGTGGATTATCAGAATATTTTTTAAAAGTTTCGGCTAATTTAAACATTCCTGTAGCAGGTGCCCTTTGGTCAAAAGGCATATTTAATTGTTCGGGCCTTCCAACAAAACCTTTTAATGTATTGTAAACAGTAGGCCCATACTTGTAACCTAGGTACGCACTACCTACTACGGCCGCCGCTTTTCCAAGATTAATTTTTTTTAATTCGTTTGGAATAATGTCGTCTAAAAAATTTCTTAATCCCATATTTATCTCCTAAAATAAATTAAATATACCCTTAATAACACCACGCCCTAGCTCTGCTAAAGTTATATCTTTAGTTTTTGTTTCATACATTTCTTGGTCAAATTCAGATTCCTGTGCAAACATAGCAACTTGGTGTGCACGAGCTTTTGCATTTTCTGCACTTTGCATTAGCCATGATGCTTCATCTCTGTAACGTTGCCATAAATTATTTAATTGATTTTGATTCATCTGCAATAGGTTTAATGCATTTAATCTATTTACTTCATTCTGTAATGTAGTGTTAGCTGTGTTAACATTACGTCTCCATTGCACGTTGTTTTGATTTATTTGCAATTGCATGTTCTGATTAAATTTTTCTCTAGAATCTTGTAATTGAGTTACAAATCTAGATTGAGCATTTGATTGGTCTGTGTTAAATTGTTGTTGTGCCGCTACTCTGTTTTTATTTGCATTTTCTACTTGTATGCTAAGTTCTTTAAAAAACATATCAACTTCACTTTGTGTTTTAGCATTAAATTGTCTTGCCGCATTTTCAGCCGCTTGGTCACGGAATAAACCTTGCAGTATTCCTTGATACTCTAATAGGTTTGTTTTTTGTTCGTTATCTAAATTTTTTAAATCTATAGATAAAAAGTTTCTTGCATTGTTTACAGCACCTTGTAGTTGTACACTTAAATTAGCTCTATCCATTGCCGCTACTGTAGCCGCATTTTGTAATGTAGCTTGTTGCTCGTTAGATAGATTTTTTAAATCTATAGCCGCATATGTTTTTGCATCAGCCGCCGCAATAGGTATAGCTGATTCTAATACAGCTTGTGTTATAGCCGCAGATGCTATGCTTGATGAACCAAGACCACGCTGTGCCATAATAGCAGAAACTTTTCTTACTGCAGGTGCCGCCCATGCAGGAAGGTCAGTTCCATCTTCCATTGATTTAAATAGTTCTGCTAGCTGATATTTTACTGTTGCTTTTTCACTTACAGTTCCTGTTGCCGCTTGTGCTTGAGCCGCATCCGAAACAGCACCTTGTATGTTACCAACTACTGCCTGTGAATTAAGCGTTCCTCTTGCCGCTTCTGCTTGAGGTGTGTTTGGTAGAGCGTATGCTTCATAAGTAGTTGCAGATGCAGATTGTGGAACGGCTACTTCTAAACCTGTTGTAGGTGCTTGTGCGGTTGGAGTATTAGGGTCTGTTCCAAGAGCTTGTTGTGATAATGTTTGATTTATATCATTTTGTAATAGCACTGGGTCAACAGTTGTACCACTAGGTAATTGTGATACTGTATCACCAACACCTGCTTGTGTTATAATTTTGCTTTCTACTCTTTCTGGTAAATTTTTTGGAACAGCTTGAGCACCTCGAAAATAAAAATCAATTGTTGATTTATCGGCACCGGGTGACTCTATTGTGCCAGATTTTGCACCCTGTGGTATTGTATATCTTGTGCCCTCTCTGTCGTAAGCATACTCAAAACCTGTTGGTGGCATTATCATAGTGTATGGCCTATCATCACGAGGGCCGTAACCTAATTCAACACCGGGAGGTGGTGCTTTGCCAAATGCCGTAACAATATTTCCGGGTTGACCAACAAAATCTGCGGGTTGTTTTACTTCTGGATTACCTATTACCATGTTATTTATCCTTCTTTTTAAACTCCTTTTCAGCTTGTATTGTTGCTTTCAATCTCATGTTTTCTTGTTTTAATCTTGCAACATCTATTTCTAAAGTTGCTACTCGATTGTGTGCATCATTACGTTGCTGTGCAATTTTACCTATGACTTCTTCATAGATTTTAGGGTCTACTTTATTATCTTCTTGGGTCATTGTTTCTCCTTGTTAAACGACCACTCCCTATAAAAACTAAACACTAATTACTTAGAGGGTTATTAGTGCTAAGTTTTAATTCTTCTATCATAACATCTTGCACTTCATTTTCTTTAGATGTAATTGCAAGTTGTTTGCTTAATTCTTCAATATCCTCTTCTAATTCCCAACTATATTCTTCTAATGCTTGTAAAGATTCATAAACAGGCTGTAAGTTAGCGGGTTCTGGTAGCATAGCAATTTGCTCTCTGACCTTTCCTATTTCTTTAAACACAACAGTTAAGTCTATTGGTTGTATCTTATCATCTACTGTTTTAATTCTATCAATTAAATCTACTTTATATTCGTTTGCATACAATAATGCTTCATCAATTTTCTTTTCTAATTCTTTGTCTTTTTCTTTTAGTGGTTTTAAATTTACTGGAGGTGTAGCTTCAATAGCATCAAGTCTTGAATTGAATTGACCCCATGTATAGAACCCTCCTCCTATGGCTCCAATCACTCCTAACAGTGCCGCATATGTGCTAAGTTTTTCAATTATCTTCATTGCTTAAGTGCCTCCAGTTCAGCTAGTAATTTATTCTTTTTACTAGTTATGTTTAGTAATTTGACTCTGTGTACTTCTACAGGGTCGCTAGTTGTATAGGAATCTAAAGCGACTCCCGCATATATATCTCCCGAATAGGAAGATAAATCAATTTGTATAAATAACCCTACGCTTGCATTTTCATAAATGTCTTCTGCAGAATAAAATGCTATCTGTTTATAAACGTCAAGGTTATTTTCGTTAAAAAATAAATCCTCTTTTGTTAAGTTTTGAGTTGTTTCTTTTGTAACCTTTGCTATTTGTTTAGCTATAATTTTTAAATTCTTTTTTAATTTTGTTTCTACCTTTGTAACATCTGTAGCAACCCTGTCATCGGTGTCCACTTCTTCCGATTGTATGTCTTCTTGCTCTCCACCCTCTTCTGTTTGTATATCTGACTCCTCAGTGTCTTCGCTATTGGGTTTCTCTTCTTCTGTGCTTTCATTTTTTGCTACTTGTTTTTCTTCCTCTACTGTTTCTGTTTCAGTAACTTCTTCCACTGTTTCTGTCTCATCTTCCTCAACCTTCGAAATGCCTTCTTCCTCCGTTGCGAAACTTTCCAGTGGTTCCTCAAACTCTTCAAAAGATTCCTCAGTAAGTTCGTCATTGAACTCCTCCTCAGTTATCTCTTCAAAAAACTCTTCGGCTGTTATGCCCTCATCTTCAAGAAACTCCATGAACTCTTCTTCCATACCAGTTTCTTCTAAAAATTCAGTAAAGTCCTCCTCAAATTCTTCTGTGAATATTTCTTCTGTTACCACCATAGGTTCAGAAAATTCTTCTTCAAAAAATGCCATTTCTATTTCTGGCATTTCTTCAAAAACCTCCATATCAAATTCTTCTATTGGAGGAAGTTCGTCTATGTATATATCATCAAAAACAAATTCTTCATCAAAAGGTATTGTAAATTCTTCTTCTGGTATATAAAAATCTGGTATCTCAGTTATATCTTCGTTAATCCAATCAAAATCCTCTGGTATATTTTCAACGATATCGTTAATATCTTCGTCAACATCATCTATAGCATCCTGTGTTTCTTCATTAATAGGGGGTATATCTTGATATGATATATTTAATGTAACATTATCTACATCTGGCCCACGATGGTAATTATCATAAGTTGTGCCCGCAGTCTCATTATACATCTCCGCTCTAATTGTAAAATCTGTTTGTGTATTCGAGCCTTGAGTATAAACATTTGTATAGTTTGTAAACGTACCGCCATTTCCCGGCCTACTAGAGTCGTGGTCATTTATATCTCTAACTTGTGTAGATATTGAGCCATCAGAGCCTGTAACAGTTTGTTTAAGGGTAAGTGTATTTTCAATACTATTCCAAAACCATACATCTGCCGCCATGGTTGAGGTAAAGCCTTGGTTCATTTGTTGCTGTGTTAAATGACCATCATCAACTAAATCTACATCTTGGTATACATTATCCTCTGTATGCCCTTCAAACGCTAATACGCCACCGCTATCATCCATACCTGTTTGATATGGAAATCCATTCCAAGCACCGTGAGTGTGAACACCCTCATCGCCATCTGTTGACCAACCAGTTGTAGTGGTGGTGTTGCCTGTTCCAAATGTTGAATTGGTAAGAATATTACCTGTGTTTATTGTCTGTGCATTTCCTATACTGTATAGGCACAAAAAAGATACAGCTATTGAAAGCCATATCCCGTAGTATAAATATCTCATTCGGCGTGTACGTTTATTATTATTTTTTCTTCTGTTACTAAATCAGTTTCAATAATTATATTATCTACACTATCTTGTTCTTTTAGTGTTTCTAACTTTGCTTGTTCTTCTGCTAACTTTCTAGCAAGTTCTTCTTGTTCTTTTTGTATTCTTATAGCTTCTAGTTCAGCATCTATTCTAGACCTCGTTTCTAATTTAGACACATACTCTTCATAATCTGGTCTTTCGACATCGTACTTATTCCATTGTTCAATAGCTTGTTTACCAATCTTACCTTCAAATGGACAAGGTGTGCCTGCCATAAGCATCGCCTCAAAAACTCGTTCATCTTGACACAGTAATGATACTGCCGCTACTTTCATCCCGTAATCATATAAAACTTTACTTAGTTTTATACGTTCACAGTTTAAATCCCTTACGTGTTTCCCACCAGATACGCCAAAACCCAAAGTAGAAATGGAGCCACTAATACCCATGCTACATACATCTTGAGACATTGCAGAGTATGACGGAGAGTTAGCGGAGTTAACGGGTATATCTGACCCATTGGTAGTAGAATTATTTGTTGTTGTTGATGTGGTTGTGTTTGTTTGACCATCATTGTTGTTGGTAGTAGTCGAAGTGTAGCCACCTGTAATTTGCGTGTTACTACCTGTTTGATTTGTTTGAGAATTTGTGTCATAGTTTGAATCTGAAAATACTGGTTTAGAAAATACTACCACTATCGTTAGTAATACAATGCTAATTACATTAAGTACATTAAATTGATTAAACATTACGGTTTACCTTGTCCTCTTGTTCTCGTATGTAATCTTCTAGTGCTTTTGTTCTTTGGTCTACTTCTAGAAGAATCACCTATACTTGTTCTTTTCTTTACTGGTGTAAAGTAACTATTGTTTACAGATAATTTGGACACTACGCATCCTCTAGTGTTTTAATTCTTGCTTCAAGTTCTTGCACTGTTTTAACAAGTAAAGGAACTAATTTAGCTTGGTCTATTGATTGTGGTAAAACAACTTCTTTACTTGCTTGCCATGTTGAGTCAGATGGATATAAAGGTGGCGTTGCCGCTTTACCATCTACCCATTCTGATTCTTCTACGTTGGTCGCTAATTGATTTCCATTACTTGAGACAACTACATTAGTCAATGTTTCTGTAGCATCTTTTACACCATCTATTGCTTCTGGAACAATATTTGATACTTCATGTGCTAAAAATCCATCCACTGTTGTATCTGTTTCATCTGCAATCCAATTAAACCTAGCAGGTTTTAATTGTTTTAATCTACTTGTTGCATCAAAATCATAATTTACATTTTCTTTTAATCTGTAATCTGATGAAGTGTTATAAGATACTGTATTATTTGTATTAATTTGTATGTACCCTGCACCAGTTCCATTATTATCAAAATAAATAGCTGTTCCACCATTTTCAGTTGTTTTAAGAACAAGCCCTCTATTTGTTGAAAAAGTGCCTTGCATAGTAAATCTACCATCTTGTTGTTGTGAAGTAACTCCCCAACAAACTCTGCCATCACTTAAATATCTAACTCTTTCAGAAGCATTAACATAAAATCTCATAAAATTACTGCTATGAGAATATTCTATTTTACCAACATCTACGTCATCACCATCACCAAAATGTATAACACCAAACTCATCGTTAGCTGTAAGTATTGACATCCCTGCTGTATCTCCAGAAGCATTTCCTTCAATGACCAACATATCAGCTTTTCCAGACGTTGCAGTTCCAACAGCCGCATTTCTAATAATTATGCCACTGCCATCAGAAATTAATTTAGCTTCAGCGTCTAGTTCAGTTGTTGTGCTTCCAACAGTAACTAATTCATTTTCAGTAGCATTGTTAAGTGCTGTTATTGGAGAAGTTCCAATATAAGTTTTAAGTCTAGAAGCGGCAGTTTTTCTTAATGTACCTCCCGCACCATCATCAACAAGAAATAAATCTGCATCTGCAATGTTAGCTCCTATGTCTGTGTGTCCAGTTAAAATTGCAGTGTTTAATTTCGCTGATGTAACAGCAGTATCTGCTATTTTATCTGAAGTTACTGACGCATCAGAAGGTGTAACTGTGCCACCAACTGCACCAGATATCTCCACGATAAAGATACTCGCACCACTTGCAGGTGCTGTACTAAATGTAATTTGTGTGCCGCCACTAGCTAAAGTATAGTCAGTGCCGGGTAACTGTATAACACCATCATGAGATACTAAAAGCTGTGCCGCAGAACCAACTTGTGTGCCTAAACTAAATGTAACATTAGAGCCATTGTAAGTATTACCAGATGTATCTAGTACCTTAAATGTGCCCTGCTTAATTCCTTGTCCTATGTATGCCATTAATCAGCCTCCTGTATTGTATTACCTTCTGCTACCCATGTAAGGATTGCTTGGTAATCTGTGTTTTCAGACGATTGAGGTACAAAAACTAAAGAATCATCTTGTAATGTTACTTTTAACATGGTGTAATCTTTACTAGCACCCTCGGATATTTTATATTCAACTTTTTTTACTGATTTAATATTCATATTTACAACTCACAATCCAATTTATATCTACCATTACCATCGCCTTTTCTAAATTGACCCGGATTGTTATCTGTTTGACCGGAAACAGTATTGTCTGTATGAACATAGTTACCTTGTCTACCTCCTAATCCCACGCCTGTTATGTCAGTATTAGCAGAATCTGTGGCAATTTGAATAGTGTCTGTAACACTTAAAGATGGGTCTGCTCTTAAATTAACAGGTAAAGCAAATAGGCCAATAAAATTTGTTGACGAAGAACAATAGCCACTGCCAAATCTATCACCAGAAGTAGAATCATCTCCGCCATAAACAACAGTGTATCTTTGGCATCTTCTTAAATTTTCTTCAAAATCTTCAAATTGAAAAGGTGGTAAAGTAGTCGATGAAAAAGTTCCTACTTCTAATTGTATCCCTGTTATTGCCCAATCGTTTGCTGTGTTGTCTTGTAATGCTAAATCATTTACCGACCTATCAGTATTGGCTTGTGATTCCCATGCACTAGGAACTGCACCACTTGTAAAATCTGACCCTGCATCCAATGCCCATTCAATCTCTAAACTTTTGGCATTATCATTATCAAATGCACCTGTTGTATCAGCAGGATAATTTAAAACTTTATGTTCCCAAGTATTAGCTGAACTAATCGTATAATTTGCACTGACCATTCTACTATTATCACTATCTACTAAATTAACTTGAGCTGTTCCTGTTTTATTTGATTTTACCCAAAAAGCTAAAGTGTAAGTTTCTGCACTAGATGTGCCTTTTTTAAATACCTGTACATCTCTACCTTCTATTTTATAAGTCATATTTGCAATATCACTTGATGCAGGAGAAGCATCTGCTTGAGCACAATCTATTCTAAATGCTTTTTTAAATCCTGCATTATAAGCGTTACCACTTGATAATGTTTCTTGTGATAATCTAAATTGACCTATACTTGACAAACCAACATTCATCCTGTCAACTCTATAGACTCCACTTGCTGTTTCGTCTGTATTTGCTGTTCCTCTTTGAGAAACAGAACAATCACCATTTACTATTATTGGTTTTGAAGTTGACCTTAATGCATTTGACGTTAGCCCTGTGCCACCATTTGCAATGGGAGTTGCACCTGTTAACATATTTGCTACATCTATTTTACTTAATGCCATGTTTTACTCCTTTGGATTGTCATCTTTAATTTTTTTAATACGAGCCTTCCAAGCGTCAATGTCCTTGTATATCTCATCGAGCTGTTCACCGATATCACCATAAGCCACCTTACGAGTGTACTTAATTTTATCTTCATTCTCTAAAGCAGTTGCCTGTGTGTCTAATGCGTTAAGTTGGTCTATTGTTGGTTGAGCCTTACCTAAAGCTGTAGCATCCCAAAAAGTTATTACAGGTGTATTTTTTTCTGGCCATTCTAAAATTACCTCAGTAAGAAAGTTTGGCATACGCCCTACATATGCTTGAATATTATAAGCAAAATTATTTGCCATCTTATGTATCTCCTATTTTTTTAAATACAATTGCCGCAGATTGAAGATTGGAGTCTCCTTGTAATGTTACGCCATTACCTAAATAAAAACCTACTTTAATTTTATGAGTTGATGTGTCAGTTACATCAAATAAATGTTGAACAGTTGAGCTATTATAATACTCTGCACCTGCCGCATCATCAAAACACATCAAACTTTGTGCTCTTACCCCATAGGCACTGTTATTTTGTGTAACACTTATTTCACAAAATATGTACACATGACTTCTATTTGTGCTACCACTTCTATTTGAGACAACAGGGTGCCATGTTATTTCATATTTTCCAGTTGAAGGAAAAGTAAAAACTCCAGAACTTTCCGACATACCAGTTCCTATTTTTTCAAAGTCACCATTGTCATCTCTTTCCCAGTTGCTAGTAACGTATTGTCTTCCTGTGCTAGAAATATCTTCATCTGTTGTAGTTCTCCATTGGTCATACTCTGCAAGTCCACCCACACCAGATGTCTTTGCAGATGTAACTTGCGAATCTCCTATGTGAGCAGTGTCAATACTAGCGTCTGTATAATGTTCTGAATTAATTGCATCATCAGCTATCAATGTACCATTAATAGCATCTGCTGTAATCCCTCCTGTTGGTATTGTTGTTTTACTCATGTGTTACTCCTCTTAGCCGCTTCTTTCACTTCTGTTTTTATAATCACTTCTTGCTGTAACTAAAGCTACAAAATCATCTTTATTGCTTGGAATTGGGTCAGTAAAAGAACTGTCATTCATCAACCTTGTAGTCCATTCGTTTTGAAACCTTTTCCAACAGTTATTAATTTTACCTGCACTTGCTTTTTCGTGCCAATCTTTAATACCCTCATTATCAACTCCATCATTTGAAACAGTAGTTAATAAATCATTATATAAAATTTTTTCGTCTGTATCTGATATTGTTATTGTTATTGTTTTTGCCATTTTAAACCTCCTTTAAGATTAATTATTTCGTTTAGCATATTAAAACACCAGAAAACCAAGTGTAATCTGGGTCGTTTGATAAAGTATGAGTTGCATTTACTCCACCTTTAACCATTTTCACTGTGTCGTTAGCATCCATATCTACGAGTTGTGCACCTTGTGTATCCATAGCTGAACTTGTATAAACAGTGCCATCATAATTATTTCTATTAAAATAATAATCTCTATTGCTTGCATCCATTTTAATATGATTAAATTGTCCAGAACTATAATTTGTCCAATAAATACCAAATGTAATTAAGTAAGTGCCATCTACTGGGGCTGTGAATGAACCACTAGCAAAATCAGAATTTTTATCATACCTTTCTGTCATCCCTGAGTTAAACAAAGTGTGAGAAAAAGCGTGACTAATTGAAGTAGAGCCATCGCCAGAAACAAGAAAACTTGGTTGTAATGGTTTCGTCACATGACCATTTTCATCAATAGCTATGTGTGTTGTAGTTCCTAATGTACTACCTTTACCAATAACTAAATCATCAGCAGAGTCATCTAGACCAATATGATAATCTTGTGCATTTCCATCAAATACAATTTTAGTATCTTCTGCCCCTGCGTCACCTATTGTTAGTGTAGGTGTTGAACCATTTATTGTAAAAGTATCTGCAACTGTACTAGCACTAGGTATTAATGCTTTTTTAAGAGTTCCGTCTGTTGCGTCATTTATTAATACATGGTCATTATCAGTATCAAGTGTAACTAAAGTTTGTCCGCTAATAACATTACTTGCTAAGCTACTAGGTTGTACACCGCCAGTTGGAACATCGATAGTTCCAACACTCTTTGCTTGATGAACAACATAAATATTGTTTGTGCCGCTAGGAGGTGCACCAGTAAACGTCAATGTTGTACCAGATAAAGTGTATGCTGAGTTAGGGTCTTGTCTTACATTACCAACAAATACTTCTAAGTCTAATGTTGAAGAAGGTGCTACATCTAAAGTAAATGCAGTTGTACTTCCATCACCACTAAACCTCTTGCCTACAAGAGATTGAAAAGTATTTCTGGTATCTAAAGGTGTACCTATAAAAGCCATCTTACGTTATCTCCATTATTGACAAAGTAATATCAGCCGCACCAGATGCTGTCAGTGACAGTGTATCTGTTGTTTCCATTACTACTTTATTTCCGCTTAGTAGTTCAAGTGTACCGCCAACAGGAACTGGTGCATTAGTAACTAGCTCAACTGTTTGATTGGCTTCGTCATTTGCTCCTGCTCTGTTAGAAGTATCTGAACCTAAACTAACTGTAGCAGTAATTTGACTTGTGGTTGTGTTTCCTACCATGATACCTAGAACTACTGTCGTAGTAGAACTGGCAACAGTGTAGATAACATCGGCACTCGTCACTCCTGCTTTAGTTACTACTTTAAAAGTATTAGCCATTTATCCTCCTATTATCCTAATGCGATTGCTAAAGCTGTAGGGTCTTCTGTAGAAAATCCTGCACTTGTTAAATATGTTTTTAATGTTGTTAAAGCTACTTGCTTCATTGTTCCTGCATCATTTGTTACTAATCTATCTGCATCTACTAAAGTTACAGATGAAGCACTTGTGTCACCATCCATAACATTTAATTCTGTAGCTGTTGAAGTTACACCATCAAGTATGTTTAACTCTGCCGCAGTAGATGTTACTGTTGTACTTGCAATGCTAAGAGCATCAGTTTCTAATGTTCCATCAACATCTACATCACCAGATATATCTAAGTTAGTAAATACGGATGTTCCTACTGCTGTAATCTTATCATTAAATGTTGCCGCTCCTGCCGCAGACATATCAAGTGTTAATGCAGTTATTGCAGAGCCACCATCGTTACCTTTAAATATTATATCTTTATCAGATGTAGTAGATTTAATTACAAAGTCTGTAGATGAATTAGTAAACTCACCAAATGTAGTTCCACCATCTTTTAAGAATATATCTCCACCATCAGCATCAAGAACAATGTCTGTTGTTGCATCAAGTGTTATTGTTGAACCAGAATCTATTTCTGCAATAACAGGAGTAGTTAAAGTTTTATTTGTTAATGTATCTGTTGTTGCTCTTCCTACTAAAGTGTCTGTAGTTGCAGGTAAAGTTAATGTAGTATTACCCGAAAAATCTGAGTGTGCAGGTGCTTGAAGTTGAGCATAGTGTGCATTTGATGATTCACAATAGAATCTAATATATGACTGTGCACCAGAGTTTTTTAAATCTATAACTCCAGATTCAACACCTACATTACCATCTAATAATACTTGACCAGAACCTTTAGGTGTAATTTTTAAACTTATGTTAGTATCACCACCTGTAGCAGATAATTCTGGTGCATTGCCTGTAGCGGCATTTGTAATATCAAATTGATTAACTGCTGAACTTGTAGTTTGAAATATTATTTGTTCATTGCCATTCTCATCATTAATTCCATGTGCATCATCAAAAGCTATGTTAAAACTATTAGTATCTAAATTTCCACCTAGTTGTGGAGATGTATCATCAACAATGTCAGACATTGTTCCGGCCGCAAGACCAGATATTAATGCACTTCTTGTTATCTTTTTAAGTCCACCGCCAGATGTGTCTACAGCTATTAATACATCATCTGATGCTACAGAAGTTATTGCAGATAAATCTCCTACAGCTATTGAATTAAAGTTTGTACCATCAGCTACTAATAAATTACCGGCTGTGTTGGTTC
>CAACVD010000269.1_pt1 | contig 24954 bp, 35 predicted proteins | sample 2381771 | NCBI WGS metagenome assembly CAACVD01 (sample SAMEA5211965, study PRJEB30684) | marine metagenome | biome: Marine; feature: Epipelagic; material: Water | collected 2015-10-15 | depth 15 m
CAACCTCAAGGTGGAATAGAAAGAAGGCCAGGATTACAATTTATATTTGAGTTACCAAGTGCTGCCAATCCACAAAATGGAATAAAACTTATACCTTTTGAATTTTCCACAACACAAAGCTACATGCTTTTATTTGTACACAACAGAATGTACATTTTTAAAAATAAAGAATTAGTAACAAACATAAACTCAAGTGGTAATGATTACCTAACTACAACTATAGGATCTACAGTTCTTGCAACTATGGACCATACACAATCAGCAGATACATTAATTTTGGTCCAGGAAGATATGGCCCCTAAAAAAATAGTAAGAGGTGGTTCTCATTCAACATGGACAATATCAGATTTATCATTTGAGTTTATACCTAAGTTTAATTTTACTGCATCTGAAACTACTATTAATCAAACTATCACACCATCTGCTGTAGATGGAAATATTACAATAACTGCTGGAGGAAATGTTTTTGCATCTGGTAATGTTAATCAATACATAGAGGCTAATGATGGAATTGGTAGAGCAAGAATTACAAGATTTGTTTCTGCTACATCTGTAGAGGCAATAGTAGAAATACCATTTTTTAATACATCAGCTATTGCATCTGGAGGAACTTTTATAGATGGAGGTTATGAAGATAGCTGGTCTAGTACAAAAGGTTATCCAAGAACTTGTACCTTCCATGAAGGAAGGCTTTACTTTGGTGGTGTTAAATCAAGACCTAATACAATCTTTGCATCAAGAGTAGCCAGGTTCTTTGATTTTAATCCTGGTGAGGCTTTGGATGATGATAGTCTTGAACTAACAATATCTACAGATAGTACCAATGCAATAACTGGTATGTTTTCTGGTAGAGATCTACAGATCTTTACAAAAGGTGGTGAGTTTTTTTTACCACAATCAACACTTGATCCTATTACTCCTACTAATGTTGTAGTTAATGGTGCAACAAGAAGAGGATCTCAAGAAGGTATAAAACCAGTAGGAGCTGAAAGTGGTACATTGTTTATACAAAGAGCTGGTAAATCTTTAAGAGAATTTTTATTTAGTGATGTAGAATTATCTTACATATCAAACAATATTTCTTTGTTATCATCTCACTTGCTAAAATCCCCATCAGATATGGCCCTCCGAAAAGCAACATCAACTACTGATGGGGATCTATTACTTATTGTAAATGAAACAGATGGATCCCTGGCTACATACTCAATACTTAGAGGACAAAATGTTATAGCTCCTACTCTAAGTACAACAGATGGTGAGTTTTTAAATGTAGGGGTAGATGTAGATCAAATATATTTTGTAATTAAGAGGACTATTAGTAGTGCTACTAAATATTATGTAGAGTGTTTTAATGATGATAATACAACTGATAGTACAAAATTATTATCTGGTAGTAGTAAACCATCATCTACTACTGTAACTGGATTATCACACCTTGAAGGCAAGACAGTAAGAGTAATTGCTGATGATCAAATGCAAACAAATAAAACAGTCAGCTCTGGTCAGATAACATTAGATGCAGTACCAACAACCTATGTAGAAATAGGATTAGACTACACACCAATTATAAAAACACTACCAGTAGAATTGAAACTATCTAGTGGCAATATAGTAGCTCAAAAGAAAAGAATAGTAGAGGCTACTGTTAATTTATATCTATCGCAAAATCTTACATTAAATGATAATGCTTTTTCATTTGTAGCTGGTGATTTTTTTACTGGAAAAAAAAGAAGGAAACCAATGCTTGGATATGATAGAGATGGACAGATGACATTTTCCCAAACTGATCCATTATTTTTTAATTTATTGGGAATAGAATATAAAGTGAGTGTAGGACAATAGTATGGCAGTAAATCCATTTGTAGTTTTAGCAGTAGCATCATCTTTTGGTAAGGCTTATGCAACCTATCAAGCTGGTATGGCTCAAAAGGCCTACTATGATAGTCAAGCAGTCATGAGCCAACTACAATACAAATCAAAAGAGATAGAGGCTAAAGAGGCTGGAGTAGAGGTTTTAAAAGCTACAAACAAAGCTCTATCAACTATTATAGCTAAAGCTGCTGCTGGTGGTATGTTACCAAATGAAGGTTCAGCTTTACTTGCTCAAACTTTATCAATTAAAGAAGGGGCCGAAGATTTCCAAGTATCTAAATTAAATGAAGAGATTATACAAAACTTAGGACTAATAGAATTTCAAAATCTTAAAATGGCTGGTAAGTTTGCTAAACAAGCTGGTATCCTGGGTGCTATCTTTGGACTTGGTACTGATATAGGACAAATAGGTATGAAAGTTTATACACCACCAAAAACAACTCCACCGAAGGATAAGAAAAAATGAGTGTAAGAAAAATATTTCCAGGTGGTATGATTAGACCAGTCAGTATTCCTAATGTAAATTTTTCACAATTCCAGGTCCAATCATCTGCATTTAATAATCTTGCACAAAGATTAGATAGGATGATGAACTTTGCTGTACAACAAGGAGAGAAAGTAGCAATAGAGGAAGGTAAAAAATTTGCTGCATCTAATCCACTTGATGCTGATACTTTTTACAATGCAGATCCAGAGGAAAGAGAAAAACTTGTAGGTGGTGATAATATTACATCTTATGGTAGAGCTCTTAAAATTGCACAAATAAATTTACTTGCAACTGATTTGTCAATCAAAGCTCAAGGTGATTTTACAAAATTAAAAGTTATAGCTGTAGGTTCAAACATGGATGCAGATATGTATGAACAAGGTTTAAATGCTATTGTTCAAGGTTACTCTGATAGTTTATTAGATGTAGATGCAGAGGCAGCTATTACAGTAAAAGCTCAGTTAGCATCAAAAGCTAATACACTTTATACATCATACCTGGATGATAAGATAAAAGATTACAATACAACTAAGGCTGCCGACTTACAAGGTTGGGGCCAATCACAACTTGATAGCATAGCAGACGAAATAAAAGCTGGTACTATGAGAACTATAGAAATAGATGGTGAAACAAAAAATGTAACTATTGAAGAGTTTTTAGATATTAAGAAACAAGAATACTTTAAAAAACTTTCTGCAAATCCGAAACTTAAAAAATACTCATTAACATGGGATAAAGAATGGGATGCAAGAGTACAACTAGAACTTAAAAATTATTTATATACTCAACTTGTAGATACTAATGAAAACAGAGAGACTATGAGTGCTGCATCTAAGGCTAATAAAGAAGTACAAAATGGAACTTTCTTTGGCAACAAAGAGGCACAAAGAATATTTAACAATTTAGATAGTGAAGAACAAAAGAAATTCAAAGCAGAGGTAAGAACTTGGAAAGCAGATGTTATATCTAGTAGAGAAAAAGATGAAACTGGTAATGAGTTAGATCTTAAAACAGAAAAAGATAAACTTACAGAAGAATACTTACAAGCAGAAACAGATAATGATACAGAAAAAGTAAATGAAATAATTACTCAAGCATACAAATTAGATACATCTTTAGGTAATGAATTTAAAAAAACATTTAATGCAGATCTTAAATCTGGTTTGTTTTTTGATCCAGATGTAGAACTTAATTTATATGTTGATTTATATAATGGTGTTCTTTCAGAAAGAGAAGTGTTAGATGCAGTAGCAGCTGGTAATATAGGTAAAGATACAGCAATAAATCTTAGATCTCAAATAGTATCATTAAGAAAAGATAGTTATGCTAAAGCTGATGCAGAACTAAGAAAAACTATAGGAATACCAGAGCCAGGATCAATTACACCAGGTTTTGTAGAAACAAAAAAATATAGACAATATGTAAAAAGATCAGCTGAGTTATTAAAATATTACAATGACAATCCAACTGCTACTCCAAGAGATCTTATAGAGTATGCAAGAGGATTAGAAGATAAACAAGAAATACAAAACTTAAATGAAGAAGATTTTAAAAAGAAATCTAATGATCTTACATCTATGGATGGTCCTTATAAAATGTCAAGTAGTGAATGGGATAAATATTTTAGAGAGTTTTATAATGAGAAACATCTTACTGTACAAACAGATTTCTTATCATTTAATGACAAATCAAAAATAGGTTTACTTATAAAAGAACTAGAAGAATTGAAACTTATGACTGATGGTGTTAGATACATACCATCAACTGTTGCTCCAGGAGATTTAAAAGTAGATGACAAGTTTTTTGGAGGAGCAAAAGAATTTAAAAGACCAGAGGGTGTAACTAATAGAGAAATAGATATGATAATAGATATATTGGAGGACATGCAAAGTGAGTGAAGTAGATGACATGTTTATAAATTACCATGATAGTAAGAAAGTAAAAAGAGTTCTTACTCCAGATGGTTACACTATAGATAAAGATGGTTATGAAATCTTTGGTGTTACACTTGCAGAGGCAGAGGAAGGTGGAAAGAAAGTCGGAGCTTTTACAAAAGATGTAGCTAAAGGTGCAGCTAGAGGCACTATGAAACTTACAGAGGGTATATTAACTTTACTAGCAGCTGGAACTGAAAAATTTATTATTGGTCCAGATCTTATGAAACAGCTATACCCAGAGGGTGATAGTATTGTTAAAAGCATAGGAGAGTTTTATCAAAAAAATATTTATGAAAACATTGGAGAAACAGAAACATTAGCTGGTGGTTTAACAGAAGGACTTGCACAATTTATAGCTCCTGGTGTTGGTTACTACAAATTGTTTAATGGTTTGATAAAAGCTAAAGGTGTACTACCATTTATTACAAGAGCATTAGCAGCTGAGGGAGCAACTGTAGGTACAGCTCAAGTAGCTGGTGATCCTAACTTTGCTGGATTTATTATGGATGTGTTTGATGTAAGTTCGGAAGATGCAGACACTATTACAAAAAGATATTTTGAATATTTAAGAACACCAGAAAATGTACAAGATGGTGTAGATGCTGATGAGGTATTTAAAGAAAAATGGAAAGCTATACAAGGTGATATAGTTATGGGGCCAGTAGGTGAGGCCTTTGGACCATTATTAACTAAATTCTTTTCTGGAATGAAAAACATAATGAAAAACGAAAAAGTAGCAGAGGAGATTACATCATTTAATTTAAGCGATAATACATTAACACCCAAAGCAAACAAACTAGAGGTAGAAAGTTTATTATCTTTTGTAAAAGGTAATCCAGATGGATTTACTATATCTATAGATGGCAAAGCTACACCAAAAAGTGGATTTGTATTAGCTCCTATAAAACAAACAGAATTAATATTTGATGCTAAAACTATAGATTATGAGGATATTGTAAAATTAAAAGATAATGTCAAATTCTTGTTCAAAACATATCAAGATATGGGCATGGATAATGTAAGGGTTTATGCTGGTGGATGGTTAAATAAAGAGACTAATAAGTATGTTTTAGATGCCTCTGTAATAATTGACAATAAAGCAGATGCTCTGTATATTGCTAATGCTGGAAAACAAGATGCAATATTTGACTTAGGAGAATTTAATGAAATCAAAACAAGCGAAGGTATTGAAGAACTCAAACAAAGTGGATCTTATGACATTGACAAATCAAATGTCAGACAATCAGATAATGTCAAACTTGTTGAAGGGTTTGAAGAAACAAGGATGGCAAGTGAAGGGGGAACCAACTAATGTCGCTGCCAAAGGATCTGATAAACAAGGAAAGTCCACTATCTAATAAGGACCTAGATTTCTTAAATGAAATCAAACCAGACACATCTGTACAAAAAGAACCAGATCTAAATGAAGATAAATCTATTGATGAAGTAGATATTGAAAACGCAAAAGTACATAATCCAGATAACGAAAATGATAGTGAGATTTTACTTGCTGGTGTTTTTCCTAAAAACTTTAAAATAAAAAAGAAAACTTACAAAGACAAAAATGCTGAGGATCTTTCTAATAAACAATTAGGAGATCAACAACAAGAACAACTTAAAACTAAAACAGAAGGTGAGGATTTTGTATTTGAAGAAGGTACTGGTAAAGCTATCTTTGCTGATTTTAGTGATGAGCAAATGGAAAGTATTAACCAAACACTTATTAAGTTTGGAGCTGGTGAATTAAACGAAGGTAAAAAAAGATCTCTTAAATTTATATTTGATGAAATGGATGCTGATATTAAAAACAGCAAACTATTAGATAGTAATAAATTTTCAGACTTTGTTACAAAGTTTATTCCTAGTGCTAAAAAAACTACTATTAAAGATTTAATGGATGAGGCAGCAAATTTAAATAGAAATGATGTTTATTTAAAATTACTTAAATTAAAAGAAGGTGAAACTGTAGATATGGCTACCATGGTCCGAGGTGTCATGGAGGCCAAACTATTATATACAAGATTAAGAACTATAGCTGTAGATGCTGCTAATGGTCAGTTTACAGATTTAGACAAACAACAATTCTATCAACTGTATAGATTATTTTCTACTGTCTATGCAAAAGCAGCTGGAGATTTATCTGCAAGAGCTACTGGAATGAGAGTGGTACAATCTATTGATAAACCAACAAAAGAAGGTGCAGAAGATATTATAAAATTATTGACAGATGAAATGGGAGCAGATTTTACTGATGAAGGTTTCCAACAATTTGCTCAAGCATTTGTATCATTAAAACCATTCCAAGCTGGTAAGATGGCCAAAGATAGTTATGGTAAAAAACTAAGAGATGCCTGGGCAGAGATATGGGTAAACTCTTTACTATCATCACCCATAACACATGCAGTTAATATTGTAGGTAACACTACATTTAATACTTTAAGAATAGCTGAGTATGCTATTGCAGCTGGTATAAATAAAGTGCCAGGTATGAATAGTCCAGATGGTGTAGCTTTCTCTGAGGTAATGACCATGATTAGATCTATGAGAACTGGTTTTAGATTAGGTTTAGAAAATAGTTACAGATCTATTAAAACTGGTGAGGCCCAAACAACAAAACTAGATCTTAGAAAACCAAATGCTTTTGGTAAAACATTATTACCAGAGGGTATGCAAAACAGCATGATGGGTGGATTTTTAGAATTATTAGGTACTATTAATAGACTACCAGGTACAGCTCTTGTTGCTGAGGATGAGTTTATGAAAGGTATTATGTATAGAATGGAGTTAGAAAGAATAGCTCAAGTAAACTATAATAAACATTTACAATTAAAACCAGATGATGTTGAAGGTGCAGAAAAATTATTTTTAGAAACAGTAAACAATCCAGATAATGCTACAGCAGCTTTAGCTAAAGAAAGTATGTTAGAGGCAACATTCCAAAAAGATTTACCAGATGGTGTACTTAAAAAAATGCAATCAACATTAAATATACCAGAGGTTAAACTATTTGTACCATTCTATAAAACTATAACAAACATATTTTTAGAAAGTTCTAAAAGAAATCCAGTATTAGCTGGTTTAATGCCAACAGTAAGAAATGATTTAAAAGGATTAAATGGTAAAGCAAAACAACAACTAGCATTAGCTAAATTATCTACTGGTGCTACTATGTTAATGGGATTTGGTATGTATGCTTATGGAGCTAACTCATCTGGTGGTGATTTTATGATTACTGGTATGGCCCCTTATACAAAAGCAGAGAGAGATAATTTTTATAGACAAGGTTTACAACCATATTCATTATGTGAAAAGACAGAGGGTAATACATATTCATGTACATCTTATGCAAGGTTTGATCCAGTATCTTCTTTGTTAGCTATATCAGCTGATACTGCTTACATACTATCAAGACCAGATCAATATGGAGATCCTTCATTTGATCAACAAGCTGTAGAGTTAGCGACTGCTGCTACAAGTGCAATCTTTATGTATATGACTGAACAACCATTCTTATCTGGTATGAAAGAATTATCTAAAATATTTTCTCCAGGTGCTTTTAATCCAGAAAAAGGTATGAGCAGTAGAGCTTTTGAATTTTTAACACAAAAACTTACAGAGGGTGCTATGTCTTTAGCTCCAGGTGTAAGTAGCTTTGGTAATTATTTAACAAGAATGTCAGATCAAAATATTTATGAGTATGCAATTACTGGTAGCCAGGACCAATGGTATAGAGAAACATTTGATTTAGAAGGAGATATACCTTTAGCTATTAGAGGATTTTATAAAGCATACAATAAAGCTATGTTTAAAAGTCCATTCTTTAATACTGATTTAGAAAGAAAGTTAAATCTTTGGGCAGAGCCAATAGAAGGACCAGAGTTTAATATGTTCTCACCTATAAGAGTTAAGAATACTAAATACAAAAAAGTAGATGAAATGTTAGTTAAATTAGGTTTTGGTATTGCTATGCCTAGAGCTTACATGGATGGTGTTCCTATGAACCAAACAGAATATAATCAATATATTAGATTTATAAATGTAGATAATGATGGGAATGGTGAAAGTGATTTGTTACAAAATCTTAATGAGCTAGTATTAAGTAGTGAGTTTATTGATTTAGCTATTACTGATGCTGATGAGGCTATGGCTCAAATACAATCAGAGGTCAGAGAGGCTAAACAAATAGCTAAAGATTTGTTCTTGCAGACAAATACTAAGTTCAATGCTAGGGTTAATGAAGTTAATAACATAAAAAAAGAAAGAGTTAAAAAAAGGTTAAATAGATAATGGCAACATTTAATATTAATGATGTAGCAAGAAGGATACAATATACTGTAGGATCTAGTAACAGAGCTGGTCCTTACAATTTTTCTTTTCAAGTCAATGCTGCATCTGAATTGCAAGTATATCAAAATGATACTTTGCTTACAGATAGTGTGCAATATAATGCTACTGTATCAAGCACAGATGGTACTGGATCTATTACATTTATAGATAACTCTGGAGGTGGTGGAACTGATTACACTCCAGCTCAAAATGATATTATTACAATTATTGGTGATCAACCATTGTCAAGAACTACTGTATTTCAAACTGGTAGTGCTAATAATCCAGTAACTCTTGAAACAGAATTTGACAATGTAGTTATAAGACAACAACAATTAAAAGAAATGATGGATAGGTCTATCCAGTTAAAACCAACTACTCAAAGAACTGTAACTGGTTCTGGAACCTCTGGGCCTTTACAATTCCCTTATGATCCAACTCCATCTAATAATGCAGATAAAGTTATAGCTTTTGATAGTAATGGTACATCTTTACAACTAGGGCCAACAACTGCAAACTTAAATACATTAGCAACACTAACAACAGAAATTGCTGCATTAGGGCCAATCGCAAGTGATATAACTAGTGTATCAAATATAGGTTCAAGTAATATTACTGCTGTCGCTGGTAAAGCTACTGAAATAGGTTTACTTGGAAATGCAGATGTTATAGCTGATATGGCATTATTAGGTAATGCTGATGTAATTGCTGATATGGCTTTACTTGCTACTACTGATGTTATTTCAGATCTTAATACTTTAGCTACATCTGATATTATAAGTGATTTAAACCAATTAGCTACAACAGATTTTGTATCAGATCTTAATGCAGTAGAGGGTATCAAAGCAAATATTACAACAGCAGCAAATAATATTACTGGTATTAATAGTTTTGCTGAAAGGTATAGAGTAAGTGCATCTGATCCGACAATCTCGTTAGATCCAGGTGATCTCAATTTCAATACGAGTTCAAATGAACTTAAATATTATTCTGGAACACAATGGGAAACAGTAGCATCTCAAGACCAAAATGTAAAAGTATCTGCTAACGATACATCTGCAAGTGTATTAAATAGTAAAATAGCTGTTGCTGGTGGATTAACAAAAACAATAACTAATCCTGGTTCAAATGAAACTCTTACACTTACAGCTCAAGCAGCAGAAGTTTATGGTTTTGAATTAATAGACACAGATAGTGATGGTATTGCAGAAACATTAAGAGTTCATACTACAAATGGTGGAGCTGATAATATATCATCTACAACCTATGCTGGGTTTGATGATGTAATATATGGTGCTAGTGGTATGACTTGGAGTTTATTAGCAAATGGAGAGTTAAGAGTAACGATATAGTGTACTCTAAATGTTTATGTGTAAAAATATAAAAAAAAACTTAATACTTAACTTAAGATATATGAACAAAGGAGATTACATTGGCAACTGTTGATCTGGGTAAAATTTCGTTTACACAAAAAGGTAATTACGACAATAGCACTAGCTATGCTCCTAAAGATGTAGTGCAGCATACTGATCAGAATGAAACATCTAGTTTTGTTAAAATCAATTCAACTGCAACTGGACAAGTTCCACAAACAAATGGAACTATTAACTCATCACATTGGGCTATATTTGCAAAAGGAACATCATTAGCAACTCCAAATCAAGGTGCTTATGATGCTAGTACAACTTATTCAAAAGGTGCTGTTGTTCAACATACCGATAGTGGAGTAACATCAACCTTTTTATATATTAATAATACACCAGCAAGTGGACAAACTCCATCAACAAGTGGAACAGTTAATACATCACATTGGCAACTTATTGCTAAAGGTACTGATGCTGTTGGATTAACTTTACAATCAGTACATACATCAGCAACATTGACAGCATTAGCTGGAAATATTTATCCTATTAACACATCTTCAAATGCTGTAACTGCAACATTACCAAGCTCACCATCTACTGGGGATCAAATTATGTTTCTTGATTATGCAAGAAACTTTGGAACTAATGGATTAACTATTAACCAAGGCACAAATAAAGTTAATGGTAGAACTGCTTCTCAATTTCAACCAGTAACTACTGATGATGGTCAAGTTATTCATTTAATATATGTAGACAGCACAAGAGGCTGGATACCTTTAGAAGCAGATGCTCTTAAAGATATTGCATTACCTCCAAGAGGACAACAATCTTATACTTCTGCTGGAACTTATACTTTTACTGTTCCTTCTGGAGCAACTAATTTAGCTGTTGTTTGCGTAGGTGCTGGTGGAGGAACTTCTACAGGAAACTCTGGTGGTGCTGGAGGAGGTGGAGCTTTAGCTTACCGAAATGGAATTACAGTCACTGCTGGTTCAACTGCGTCTATAACAGTTGGTGCAGGAAAATCTCAAGGTGGTGGAGCTGGTGGCTCATCATCATTTACTTATTCTGGAACAACAACAACTGCTGGAGGGGGAGGAGCTGGTACAACATCTGCTCCATCTGCGTCTGGTGGTTCTGGTGGTACTGCCTCTGGTACAACAACTGCTGGTTACTCTGGTGGTAATGGAGGTAGTGATAGTAATAATCATGGAGGCCCAGGTGGTGGTGGTGCTGGAGGATACTCTGGTGCTGGTGGCAATGGTGCTTCTAAATCTTCAACTGGTGCTGTTACAGGTAGTAATGGTTCTGGTGGCGCTGGTGGTGGAGGTGGCTCTGGTGGGTCTACTGAAGCTGGTGGTGGAGGTGGAGGAGGCGTAGGTCTTCTCGGAGAAGGAACCTCTGGAGCTGGAGGTACTGGTAATGGTACTACTAGTACAATAGGTGGCAATGGAGGTGGAGGTGGCTCTGGTGGAAATCCAGGTGGCACAGGTCGTAATGGTGGCGCTCCAGGCCCAGAAAATTCCTCTGGTGGTGATGGTGGTGCCTATGGTGGTGGCGCAGGTGGCCCTCAAGGTGGTGGCTTAAATGAAGTGTCAGCAGTGGGTGCAGTAAGAATAATTTGGGGACAAACAGATGCAGGAGTAAATCGTGCTTTCCCATCAACAGGAACAGGAGACCTATCATAATGAAACAAGAAATATTTTATAAAAAATTAGAAAATGGTTTACCTACAGGAAACTTAGAAGTTAGAAGTAATATCGAAACTTGTAATCCAGGTGTAAACTTAGATGATGCTACTGAATTAGCTAATTTAAGTTATTGTAAATATCTTTACACACCAGAACCTACAGACAATCATAACATGGCAAAAAGATATGTTAGTAATGATGTTGAAGTAGAAACTAGACTTTGGAAAAATACTTGGTCATTAGAAGATGTAACTTTAACTGCTGACGAACAAACAGCAAATAGAGAGGCTGGTTTCAGAATTTTAAGAGCAGACAGAGATTTTTATCTTAGAAGAACAGACCATTGGGCATTGTCAGACACAGTAACTATGACAAGTGAAATGTCAGCTTACAGACAAGCTTTAAGAGACTTGCCATCAAATACAACAGACCCATTTGATGTAACTTGGCCTGTAGACCCAACAGACCCTAATGGCACTAAGTATTAGTGCAACTACAAAATAATTATTATTATTTCACCAAAGCAATTTCTAAAGAAAATTGTGAAAAGATTTTATCTATTGGAAGAAATAAAAAATTAAATGATGCTACTGTATTAAAAAAAGATGGAAGTAAAACAGTAGATAAAGATTTAAGAGATTGTAAAGTTATTTGGGTAAATGAAGCTTGGATATATGATTTAATAAATCCTTTTATTGAAGAAGCTAATGCAAAAGCTGGTTGGAATTTTGATATAGATTGGAACCAGGATATGCAATACACAAAGTATAACGAAGGTCATTACTTTGGTTGGCATACAGACCAAGGGCCAAAACCTTATGTATCTGATAGTAAAAATTTTCATGGTAAAACTAGAAAAATATCTTTGACATTACAATTATCAAATCCTTCTGATTATGAAGGAGGTGATTTTCAATTTAAATGGTTTACTAGAAAAGGTGCTGAAGAAATAGAAACTGTAAAAGATGGAAAAGAATTAGGAACATTAATTATATTTCCTTCTTTTATTTGGCATCAAGTTACACCTATTACAAAAGGTACAAGAGAAACATTAGTTAATTGGTCAGTAGGTTTTCCATTCAAATAATTTTGTTTACTTAATGTACTCTTACAAATCTTTTTATTTTCATGCTATGATTTATTATGGCCAAATCAAAAAGAACAACTGTAACAAGTGTTACTTTAAAACATATTAGTGAAAAGCTGGACCACATCCACAAAGATGTAGAACAGAATACAAGAGATATTGTAGCTCTGAAACAACAAGTGGCTATGGGTAAAGGTGGCCTTAAAGTGATCTTCTATATAGGAGCAGTAATTTCAATTATACTAGGAGCTTTAAAAATTGGAAAATTTATTTAATGGAATATGCTTTAGTATTATTGATATGCTCATCTGTTGCTGGTAATTGTTTACCACCTATCTCTTATGAAGATAGATTTGTAGATACTTATGGCTGCATGATTACTGGTTATGAAAGATCATTAGAAATTACAAAAGCTATTGGTCAAGATGAGATTAATAGGGATGGCATATACATTAAGTTCGGATGTAATGAGGTTAAACAGAAGAAAGGAATATCAACATGATACAAGGACTAACAGCTCTGTTGCCAATCATAAACAAAGCAGTTGATTTGGTGCCAGACAAAAACAAAGTGGCTCAACACAAAGCAGATTTAGAAAAAGAATTGATGAAGGCTTTAGTTGATGTAGATAAAGAACAAGCAAAAATAAATAGAGAGGATGCAAAAGCTACTGGAGCTTTGTCCTGGATACAAAGATTATGGAGGCCCACACTCGCCTGGGTATGTGTGTTTGCTTTTATGTTTCAGTTTTTAGTTATACCTATAACAAACTGGATATGTGCTTTGAGAGGTATAACAATAGATCTACCTACCCTAGATAGTTCTACTCTCATGACAGTTTTGTTTAGTTTACTTGGATTAACTGGGGCCAGATCTTTTGATAAATTAAAAAAAATAAGTCATAAAAAATGAGAGTAAGCGAAAAAACTAATATTGCTATGCCAATAAAAAACTTAATAAGTATTATTGCAGCTGTAGCTATTGGTGTTTGGGCCTACTTTGGAATAACAGAAAAACTTAACTCACATTCTACTCAGTTAGAACTAATGCAAAAGGACCTGGACAAAGCTGTAGAGTTTTCTATTAAATGGCCAAGAGGAGAGATGGGTAGCTTACCAGCTGATGCAGAACAATTTTTATTAATTGAAGATGCTCTAAAAGATATAGAGGATATACAAGAAGAGTTAAAAGAAAGCAGACATAATGCAACTAACATATCAAGATTACAAAAAGATGTAGATAGATTGTTAGATGAATTAGAAAAATTAAAAGACAAGGTAAGAGCAAATGGAAGTAGTCATTAGTTTATTGATGATGCTTAATGGAGAGATTGTTGAGCATACCTGGAAAGATAAAATGAGTTCTTGTTTAAAATCTAAAAGGATTGCAGAGAGAGAGGTCAATCCTCAATCAGTTAGGTTTGTATGTAAGAAAGTAAATGCTATTACTGAGATTTATATGGGCCAGAAAAAAATTGTGAAAATTGTAAATTAGTAGTACAAGGATAGGTAGTATGAAGAATGGAAAAATAGATTTAAGAGATAAGACAAATTATATTGTAGTACATTGTGCAGCAACAAAACCATCAATGGATATTGGAGCTGTTGATATAAGAAAGTGGCATACAGATCCTCCGAGAAATTGGGATGACATAGGCTACCACTTTGTAATTACAAGAGATAGAAATCCGATCATAGAACTGGGCCGACATGTATCTGTACCTGGAGCTCATGTAGCTAAACATAACTGGGAGAGTGTAGGTATATGTTTAGTAGGTGGTATGGATGAGAATGGAGAACCAGAAAATAATTTTACTGTAAGTCAAATGGCAGCTCTTCATGATTTAATAAGAGTATTGATGATGATATATCCTCAAGCTGAGGTTGTAGGACATTGTGATTTAGATCCAGATAACAAAGCTGATTGTCCTGGCTTTGATGTAAGTGAATGGTTTGCCGAAGAATTTATTGGACTATCAAATGAACAGATCTAAAAAACATGAATGTGTATTAGTTATATCTGATCTACACATACCCTACCATCACCCACAAAGTTTTGATTTCTTAAAAGCTATTAAAAAAAAATACAAAAACATAGACCTTGTAGTTAATATTGGAGATGAGTTGGACCAACATGGATTATCGTTTCATGACACAGATCCAGATCTCAGCTCACCAGGTGATGAGCTCTCCATAAGTAAAAAATATATAAAAGAATTAGAGAAGATGTATCCAGAGATGGTACTCTTACATAGTAATCACTCATCATTAATTTATAGAAGAGCATTAAAACATGGTATGCCTAAAGCATATCTAAAATCTTATAATGATTTTTTAGATGTAGGACCTGGATGGGAATGGGTAGATGATCTCAATATAAAATTATCTAATGGCCAAGAATGTTTTATGACACATGGTATATCAGCTGATGGTTTAAAACTTGCTATGCAATATGGTAAGCATGTAGTTCAAGGACACTTTCATTCTAAATTTAATATACAATATTTTTCTAATCCAGATAACTTAGTATGGTCCTTGCAAGTAGGCTGCCTCACGAACCAACGATCCATGGCTTTTAATTACTCAAGACAATTTAGATTAAGATTTATTATTGGATGTGGTATTATAATTAATGGATGGCCCAGGTTATTACCTATGGTCCTAGATCATAATGGTAACTGGATAGGTGAGTTAGTATAGTGGCAAGAGCTGTTACTATAAATAACAAGAAACATTTATTTTTAAAACTAATATGGTTTGACATTGTTGGATCTAGTTCTCTTTGTACTGATTACGAATTTAATAAACTTAAATGTGCAAGTATAATTACTGAGGCTTACTTGTATGATATGTTTGAGGAGGATGGTACTGAGTATGTTAGGACCTTTGCCTCCTATCAGAATGAAGATGATATAGGTTATGGTGATACCAATGTTTATCCTATGTCAGTCTTTACGAAATCAAGCCAGAGAGCTATCAGAAAGGCCTGGAAAGAGATGAGCAAGGGGTAACAACCTTAGAACCCTAAGGCTTAAAAATTAGGCCATCTATGGCCCAGGAATGGCTATCTAATTACCACTCTTATCTTCAATAGGCTCTTTTAGAAATATGTGCTCTATCCGATCTCTATTCTTTCTTGCCCATAACTCCTCAAAAGGTTTGACTTGGATTGTGGCAGTTTTATGCAGCACCTCCAGGTCAATGTTATCAGCTGAATAGAACTTTTGAACTGGATCACCCTTCTCATTATACTTTTCATCAAAGGTGATTACGACTACATCATTCTCACCATCAAAGGCTTTGATCAGTTCCTTAACAAACCACTTTCTAAATCTACTTTTGTAAGCTGTTGCCATTCAGTACCTCTATCCCTCTATATTTTCCAGTATGGATCTTGATGTATCCTCGTTGCTCTATGTTCCTCAAGATCCTCCAGATGTTCGAGTGTACGCAGCCTTGCTTACGAGCTATCTCTCGTATTGTAGGTGGTACCCTCTTTTGCTTTATATAACTATTTATAAAGTCAAATACTTTAAGTTGATTTGGTGTTAGCATCATTTGGTTTTAGCTCCTCTATCTTATTTTTTATTTTGTCTGCTATCATGTTCGCTTTACCTTTATCCATACCATACAACTTTTCAAAGTCTGATCTTACCTTATCTTTAAGCTGTAATATTTCGTGAACCTTCTCAGCACTCGTTAAGTCTGGAACCTCGCAGATAATATCTACATTTTTAAGTAAGTTAAATTCAAACTTATCGGCCCATTCCTTGTCTTTGTTTTTAGTATTTATCTTTTGATTATCACCTTTCTCACTATCCTCTTCATCAGATATATCTAATAAGAAAAGTTTTAATAAAAGATACTTGTAAGCATAAGACATAGCTTTACCTGGTCCTTTATCCTGGGTATCATTCCCATAACCAAAGTAATCTCCTACATCTATATGTTGTCCAGTTTCTATATCAACAACTCTTGCAGCCATGACACATCTTGTTTGATTGCCATCTTGCTCATGTGATTTAACATAAGGTATCAAAGTTAGCTTTGCTTTTTTTAGAGCTGGTCTTACTACCTCATTAACTGAATTATATGATAGTGGTTTGTATTGTAATCCTCTTTTTTCATCTTTGATTACACTCCCACATTCATGTTGAACCTCAAATATTTTTTTGTAAATACTAGGTGTAACTTTTTTAGTTTCCTCTTCATATCTTCTTGCATGTTCTTTTTCTGTGATCACCTCATCAGATAATGTTACATTTTTTTTACTCATTTATTTCCTCCATCTACTGTAAATCTTCTATAGCTAGTGAACTCACCAGGTATGGTTACAGTTTTAGTTTTCTTTTTTTGATTTGTTGTATGCTTAATTGTGTAGTCATTCCATGTAACTACCTCATGACCACCAAGTATTTCTTTCATGTACATTGATGCAGCATCTTTTCTTTTCTTAGCCTCTTTCTCATCAGCAGATGCAGATACAAATTGCTCAATTAAAATACCTAGCTTGTTATGTGTACTCATATCCTGGACCTCTTTAGATCCATTACTTGTATAAATTAAACTAGCCTCAGCAGTATCAGCTGGTGGGTACCAGTAGTCATGGCCATTCTTTATACCATCAAACCTATCCCAAAAATCTTTACCAGCTTTTATAATCTCATCAATCATCTTATGATCTCTTTGATATATAAACCATTGTAGCTGCCAACCTTTTACAAACCTAACTAAGATACCATGTTCACATCCAGTAGTAAGCAGAGCTTGTTGGATCTGATACAAGTAAGCTGGATAAGGTTCATCCTCGGCAGCTCCAGAATAATTCTTACACTCTAAGACAACTTGTTTTGATAAGCTAAAGGATTTCTTTGTGTAGTCGGAGAGCTCAAGATTTCCTGGAGATATGTGTAACATACCATCTAAAGAGCTGCCAAGTTTTCCATTTTCCAACTGATACAAGTGAGCTGTCTTTGGAACAGTCATCTTAACTTTAGTCTTATCGTTGCAATAAGATTTCACTTGGTCCATGAACATTTTTAAAATTACTGGTTCTAATTCTCTACCAGCAATTACCTTTGGTTCGTTAGCTATGTCATTCACAGCCTCCTTCCCATCATACTCATTGAGAGCATCTTTCAAGATTTGGTTTGGTGTCTTGAAACTTTTTACTAAGAGGGAGCCAACAACACTCCCTCCTAGTTCTTTTCTTTTAAAAGATGTTTTCCTACCACTATCTACCATCAAACTCCCCCTCCAGGTACATAGTAATAGTAACAACTATCTACCAAAGCACATCCAACAATGACTAAAAAATAGATAGCAGCCAGGCATAGCAAGAAAGCTATACCCTCGGCCAAGAACAATAATGTTTCTTTTATGTTCATCTTGCTTATATATTTAGTCCATATTCTGTTCATTAGCAATACCCTTTTATATTAAGTTTTTTAAATAGATTTTTGCGAACAACCCTATAGTTTTTACCATAAATTTCTTCACAAACTTTAGTGTTATTATCATAATCATCATTTTCAAGTCTTGATAATGTTTGTTCACTCCCATCAATCAAAAGACTTTTCATTAAATTATATTGAGTAGTAGTTAATTTTATAATTTTCACTATGCAGCCTCCCTTTCAAGGACATTTTTTACTGTTGTAGGATACCAAGCTCTGTCCTTATAAGTCTTGACACCTCTGTTATTTAAAGCATCTGCAATACCCTGGAGTGTTTTTATTCCAGAGAGTTTGATGCCTTCAATAATATCTCTAATATCTTTTGCGTACTTATCTGCATTAGCTTTGATTGTTTTATGACCTCTTACTCTTACCTCAGCTAAGTTAGTTAAGTTACCAAGATCAACACCCTCAGCTTTTAATCTAGCTAGAGCTGCTCTTGTTCTATTAGAGATATTAATTCTTTCCATTCTATTGATAGCTACATGGAACCCAGCTATTGCATCATCTAAGATAGGTGTATCTAAAATATCTAATTTTATTTTACCTTTATTATCTTCTAGGAATTGTCCTACCTCATAGGTCCTACCTAATCTACTCATAGAATATGCAACAAGTGGTACACCTAATTTTTTAGCTGTCTTAGTTGCATCCTGGAATACTGGTCTATTTCTTAATAGCTTTGCACCAGATATGCCTGGCTCCTCAAACCAGGCAATATCATATCCAGGATATTTTTTTTCTATTGCAAACTTTTGATTGTTTACATCTTGCTTGTCTGTACTAACTCTTACTAATGCTACGATCTTAGGCATATATTTCTCCTTCTACTTTGTTTAATATATCTTGGAATGTTAGCTCTGGAGGCTGGTTCTCATTAACAAAGAACCAACCATCCTCAACTGCTCTCTCTACAACTTGATCAGATGAGTAACCAGTATTTGATAAGTATCTGAATGTGCTTGTATCTGTAACACAACGCAGATCTGGAACCCACTTGTCTGTTGCTTTTAGTTTATTTTTTGTAAGCCAAGATAAAAATGGTTTATTCATGATTACCATCCTTTGACCACAAAATCTTTTTACCTCTCATGATAAAAAGACATGTGTCGTTAAATCTCCAACCCTCATCAGAGAAATCTTGAAGGACTGCATCAAAAGTAAATCCAACATAATTGGTTAGTACAATCTTTTTTGTGTTACCATCTTTGTAAAGAACTTTATGAGAAATATTAAAATTCTTCATAATTAACCCTCCCTCTTTTCTAGTGCTATCTTGTTTACACCATCAAGTCTTTTTTCTTTCTCTTCTACACTTAACTGATCCCAATCATCTGGAAATTGTAAACCAGGAACCTTCTCGTAAAATCTTTTTTGGTATTTTACTTTAGCCTCCTTGTCATTCTCAGATAATATTCCAAACATAGCAGATACAAGTCCAACAGTTTTTAGATGGTCTGGTTTCTGCTCTGGTTCAGACTTGTTTCTAAACTTGTCTAATAGTTTTTTGAATTCACCATGCTCTATTCTATTGTCATGATTACCTCCATCAATCCAAGTCAAGTGTCTGCCAGTAGTTACACTCCAAACATTCTTAGATACATGTAAATATCCATTCATAGTTTCAAAAGCTACTGGAGTTACATAAGAGTAGTAAACCTTTATTGGTCCTTCCCACTTATAGTATAAGTTTCTTGTTGTTCTTAGGTAGTGTTTCTTGTTGCTCATAGTGTGCTCCTTTTTAGTTATTGTTAGTGGTCTTATTTTGTTCATATTGTTAATATAAGGATTATATATATATTTGCAAGATATATTTTAAATATTTTTTAAGGAGGTAAAAATGGCTAAAAATATGAAGATTGTACCATTCTATTTAAAAATCCCAGAAAAATTAAAAGATAAGATCCAGGACCAAGCTAAGGTAGAGAGAATACCTATGGCTACATTGGTGTCTGAAATCTTAGAGATGGGAATATCTATTAGGCCCAAGGTAGTCCAAGACCGAATAGATAAAATGATAAACGCAGCTAGAATGGGAGGATCAAATGAGCAAGGATAAAATAAATCCATCACACTACAAAGATAATCCAATACAAACCTTTGATGCAATCACATCTCAGTTTACAGATGCAGAAAAGATTGGAGCTATCAAATTTAATATCTGCAAATACATCATGCGAATGGGTAAGAAGGTTGAAACTCTTGAAGGAGCTAGAGATGATGCTGGTAAGGCCCATTGGTATCTTGAGAGATTACTCAAAGAACTAACCGACATGATTAAGAAAAAGACACCAAAGAAAAAGGCCCAGGATAAGGATCCAATGGATTTGACCGAGGCAGATCTGGAGGAGTTACTTAACCCTGGCATTATTCGTTTCAAAAAGAAGGAGGATAAGAATGACAAAGATCCCAAATAATGTGATCAAGCCACCACCTGGTTATGAATATGTACAACAAAGATCTGTAGCTATTGCTCAACCTAAAGATGATGGTATTAAAAAAAGAATAGACTATCTGGAGAGCAAGATAGATAAGTTAATGGATGAGCTTAGAGTATTGAAGAAAAGAGATAAGTATAAACCTAAGCCAAGTGAAAGAGCTAAAAGGGTTTGGATGTCAGATATATTAGATGCAGTTTCTAATTACTTTAATTACAGTCCAACTGATATTCAATCTGATAAGAGACATGCTGAATTAGTTAGAGTTAGATCTGTATATATTAATTTATGTAATGAACTCACTTATGCATCTCAACCAGCTATTGGTAGAATGTGTGGTAACAGAGATCATACAACTGTTATTCATCATATAAGATTAAAAAGAAATAAGACTAATTGCTGGAGTATTAAAAAAGAAAGTGGAATTGAATTGTGGTCCGATTATAGCAAACTTGAGGCAAAGCTAAAATCAGAGGCCCAACCAGATAATGAGTGATAAAAAAGCAGACTATGGTAAAGGTAGAACACCTGGCCACTTTTGTGTTCTGCCTCAACGAGCTGTAATAGATAAAAGGTTCAAGACCTATCCGAGAACCTTCATGATCCTTGCAGCACTTGGTAACTATACATCAAGGCAAGGTGTCTGTTGGCCGAACCAAATAACTATAGCTAAGAATTTACATATAACCCAATCAACTGTTTCAAGACATATTAAGAAACTTATTGAGTGGGATTATATTCGCTATGCTAAGAAACATCCTGGCCTCAAAGGTAACAAATACTTTATGGTGTTTGATCCTAAGATTAAGGAAGAGGATGCTCTTGCTATGGTACCAGATAAAGACAGATCCTATGAAGATAAACCAGAAATACATGTAGGGCCTAAAGGTGGGGATAAAAAGAAATATGCACCTAGAGTACATAAGCCTATAACTAAGAATAGTTCTAATATGGTCTCCAGTACATATCCAGATATGCAGTCAGAGTACATGCATAACAACCCAAAGAACAATCATATATACCCTATAGTAAGAAACATATTAAATAGGTTTGTAAGAATAACCGAAGAGATTTTCGGAACATTGGTCCAGTACACTACAGAAGATGAGAAGATGGTATCAGAATGGGTAAAGGAAGGACTTACCGAGGCTAGAGCTGCTGCTAGAATTAAGGAGATACTATTGTGGAGAAGGAATAATAGAAAGGAATGTCCTAAAAGAATAGTGTTTTATAAGGATGTATTTAAAAGGAAACCACCACCGAGTACCAATAAGGAACTGGTCCAGGATATGGTAAAGAAACTATCCAGGAAAATGAAGATGCCCAGGTAACAATACATTTATAAAAAGTAAACGAACCTTTACATTATATAAAAGCTAGGCCTAGCAACGATTATCGTACAGAATAGAACATTTGCGTACAAAGCTGGTACAAAAAGGCAACATCTGCCCCCCCTACGTCATAATATATATGGGGGGGATACTCACAATTTTTTTGCAATTATTTTACAAATCGTTTATTATGTTCACATAACTTTCTCTAGGTTAAAACTATAGTGGGTTAGTTATTTTTAGTTATATAGGTGGAGTAGGCTTTCTCATCCTAGGCTAGTCAAAGCAGCTCCACTTAAAAAAGGAAACATAAAAGGAAAAGGAAATATATGAGTGGACCAACACATAGCAATCGTAACTATAAAGTTATGAAAGGATACAGCTTACCAGAGGGTGAGTACATCATTGAAGAATGGAACGCATCTAACTGGGATAAGGAAACAAAAGAAAGATCATCAGTACCAGGTGCTAAGGATATTAAGATCTATAAGAAAGATCCTACTAAAGATTATAACAAAGGAGATCTTGTAGCTTTCTTTAGAGTATTTGAGAATAAAGATGATCCTCAGATACCTCTTCACCAAAAATCAGCAAGTGAAGGAATATCGGATGAGCCAATCCCATTCTAAAAAACGAATAGTAAAACCTCCTTTGGATCGTTTCGGTGGTGTCCGAGTGGTCCAGAGGAGAGTGCAAAAGTCAGAGATCATAGAACACAACAAGGAAAGTGTTGCTAAAGAACTTGTTGATATAGCTCAAGCTAATATTGCCGATATTATGGAGTGGGATGATAAAGGTAATGTTACTATTAAAGATACGAAAAACATATCGGATGCAGCAGTCAAAGCTATAAAAAAAATTAAAGTTACTCCGACAAAACTAGGCCCTCAGTTAGAGGTAGAGCTGCATGACAAGGTAGCTGTACTTAGGGTGTTGGCCAAAGCTGCTGGATTATTAGAACAACATGAGGATAGTGATAGACCTTCTGTTGTAGGTATTGTAATGCAAGGACCAGAACAAGCAAAACCAATCATTGATATTGAGGAGGATGATGGCAAGAGTAAAGTTTGATGTAAGTAAAACACCACACGAAAGGATCCCTAAAAAAACAAGTATATCAAAAAGAAAAAAACCCAAGTTTTCCAGTATGAATAAGCATAAGAAAAGATCTTGGAAAAAAAGAAACCGAGGTGGTAAATGAGTTTAATTATTTTAAGTGATGGTATATATACTTTAGTAGTAGTTACCCAAGAAATGTTACAAAGTATTACATTATTAACAGCAGTAGATTGCTTTGAGCTTTGCGATATTTTAAGATTAAAATTGACAAGCTATCATGATGCTCCCATAAATAGACATATCATGAATGATGGTAGTGGTGATCTATATGGGTGTATATGTGAATGAGTGATGCAATAACAAATCTCAAGCTAGACTTTTCTACATCTCAAACAGTCTGGAAATTTTTACAAGACAAATCATTTGTAAGAGGATTGATGGGCCCAGTTGGATCTGGCAAATCATACGCATGTGCAGCTGAGATAATGTTAAAAGCTGTACAACAAGTGGCTAGTCCTAAGGATGGGATCAAGTATTCTAGGTTTGTTGTAGTTCGTAATTCTTATCCAGAGCTTAGGACAACAACAATTAAAACATGGCAAGAGTTATTTCCAGAAAACATTTGGGGGCCATTTAGATGGAGCCCTCCATTAACGCATCATATAAAATTACCATCAAGAGATGGAGCTCCAGGTATAGATTGTGAAGTTATATTCTTAGCTCTTGATCAACCAAAAGATGTTAGAAAACTTTTATCTATGGAATTGACTGGTGCCTGGGTGAATGAGGCAAGAGAATTACCTAAAGCTGTTATAGATGGATTAACACATAGAGTTGGAAGGTATCCTACATTATCAGATGGTGGGGCCAAACCCTGGAGAGGTATCATCATGGATACTAACCCAATGGATGATGATCATTGGTGGTATAGATTAGCAGAGAAAGAAAAGATGAAAGGTAAGTTTGCTTGGAAGTTTTATAAGCAGCCAGGTGCAGTAACAGAATATACCAAAGCAGATTTACCAGAAAATCCAGAGGCTAATGGTTTTGTAATGTCAGCAAACAAATGGTGGCTAACAAATCCAAATGCAGAAAATAAAAAAAATTTACCGACTGGTTACTATGAACAAACTTTACTTGGAAAAAATTTAGATTGGATTAGATGTTATGCTCAAGGCTTATATACTTATGTACAAGAAGGTAAGCCAGTCATGTCAGAGTATGATGATACTTTGATGGCAGCAGATTTTTTAGAACCAGATATAGGATTACCTATCCAGGTAGGTGTGGACTTTGGTTTAACACCAGCTGCAATCTTTGGCCAAAGAACTAGAAAAGGTAGATGGAATATTCTACATGAGTTAGTTACCTTTGATATGGGATTAGAAAGATTTGGTGAAATGTTAAAATCAGAACTAGCAAGTAAGTTTCCTAAGTTTGAGGTCCTGGTCCATGGAGATCCAGCTGGTATGAAGAGAGATGAAATCTATGAGGTTACAGCTTTTGATCATTTAAGATCTATAGGATTGACTGCTAGACCTACTGCATCAAATGATTTCAGAGTAAGACGAGAGGCTGGAGCTATGCCTATGAATAGATTGATAGAAGGTAAACCAGGTTTGCTTGTAGATAAAAGATGTCAAAGATTAAGAAAATCATTATCTGGTGGTTATCATTTTAAAAGAGTACAGATCTCTGGTGGTGAAAGATATAGAGATGCTCCAAACAAGAATGAACATTCGCATGTTGGTGATGCCTTTATGTATTTATTACTTGGTGGTGGTGAGCATAAAAGATTAACAAGAGGAACTAATAATAAGTTTAAGCAATCTGTTGCAAGTACAGAGTTTGATATATTCGCATGAGTATAGGTTATGGAATTGGAATGTTGTTTGTAGGCATAGCTGC
>CAACVD010000270.1_pt1 | contig 24952 bp, 24 predicted proteins | sample 2381771 | NCBI WGS metagenome assembly CAACVD01 (sample SAMEA5211965, study PRJEB30684) | marine metagenome | biome: Marine; feature: Epipelagic; material: Water | collected 2015-10-15 | depth 15 m
TGACGTAGTAGACGATCTTGATTTTTCAAAATATGGTCATGGAGCTTATTCAACAGTGCAAACAGGAGATTTAAATAGTTTAGAAACAATTGAAAGTTTGCAATATCAGTATTCTATTAACAGGTTACCCGTTTATACTCTTGGCAGTTATAATCCAAGCGTAGTAGAAGTATTAAGCGAGGAACAAACTTTACAAATACAGGGTGATAATATTGTTAATTTAGTTCCATTAACTGGCTCGAATCCTGGACCGATAACTGGGACAGTTAAAGATTCTAATAGTAGTGGAATTTTAGAAGTCGTAGTCGACGGAAGAATTACAGCAGAAAATATTTCTATACAGGGTGGCGACTTAGCAAGGGGATCTATAACTATTACAGAACTTTTAAAGTAATAGTTAAAAATGTCAAAATTAGAATTCAATCAATTGAGTCAAAAAATTAGATTCAAAAAAAGATTATTTAATTTTTCTGAGAATCAAGTAAATTTTTTAAAGACTGCTATTAATCCTGATAGTAAACTGATGTTTCTTGCTGGCCCAGCAGGTACGGCAAAGACATATATGGCTGTTTATTCTGCGTTGCAGATGATGATAGATTCAGGTTTAGAAAAAGATATTTTGTACATTAGAAGTATCGCAGAAAGCGCTGATAGGAGCATAGGTTCTTTGCCTGGATCTATTGAGGAAAAGTTTGGGGTTTTTGCGTCTCCATTTTACGACAAACTTGACGAGATGTTAAATGTAGCAGATATAAAAATGCTCAAAGAAAGAAAGCAATTTGATTGCGTGCCAGTTAATTTTGTTCGTGGCGCTAATTGGAACGACACAATAGTTATAATAGATGAAGCTCAAAATTTTACATTTAATGAACTTATGACTGTTTTGACTAGAATAGCAGAAAACTCAAAGATAATAATTTGTGGTGACATGATGCAAAGTGATATTCGTCATAGTGGTTTTTCTAAAATATTTAAAGCGTTTGATGATGATGAGTCTAAAGAAAACGGAGTGTTCTGTACAAGTTTTGGTGTAGAAGATATAAAAAGAAGTGAAATTTTAAAATTTATTGTCTCTAAATTAGATAAAGAAATTTAAAAAATTATATTTAAATTTATTATTAATCATGGTTAAGTTTTGTTTTGAATGTGGTCACAAACTTGAATACAAGTTTAATGTACCAAACTTTTGTCCACAATGTGGGGCAAAAATAGGTGGTGGAGAAAAAGCGGCAGCGACAGCTTCTGTCGAAAAGCCCGTAAAAAACGTTTCAAAAAAATCAGTTCTAAATTAATAATTTCCTTACATACATTCATGTACAAATTTAATTCGTCTGGCGTGAGATCTGGTTTGTCCCAAGTTAATCTTATGAATTCCTGTTCAAACAATTCTTTATCCCTTGTGTTAATGTAATTATTTACGATAGCCACAAATCTAGAATTATTTAAATTTATTCTTAATTTATCACAGCAATGTTTTTGATTGCGAGACATTCTGCTTTCCTCTAATCCATAGCCTGTTGAATCGTTAATTTTTTTTATTATTCTTGACAACGCTTGAGGGGCTACGTAGCTTTCATTTTGATCTTGAGGTTCTTGATCTTCTTTTTGACTTAGAATAGAATTTACAGCCCTCCATTCATTACTTAATCTTTTTATTGTTTTATTAAAAAGTATATCCGCTATTTCGGAAGTATTCATTCCATCTTCCGCCATTTCTATTACTCTTTCAACCTGATCGACATTTAAATTTATTTCTTTGGCTTTTTCGTGTTTTGTGGTTTTTACTTTTAATCCATTTTCTGCAAGAAACTTAATAACCATTCTGCCTTGTTTAGATCTACCGTCTAGTTTATCATCATCAAAAACTTTTCTTGTTATATTTATTATATTTGGATCATTTCTAAATTGATTAATAATCTGATCCTTTTGTTCTTGTGTTAGCTCTTTCATATAACATCTTCTTCTTCAATTATTTTCTTCGCTTTTTCTTGAAAAAGTAATTTTAAATTTTTAATTTGTTTGTATCCAGCAGATCGTTTTTTTTCACTACTTTTAAACCCTAAAAACTTAGCTACATCTTGCTCTGGTTTGTTTTGTATAAATAACATTTCAAAAGCTGTAAAATGTCTAGTGTTTAATTGAAGTTTCATTTTAAGTTTTAACTTTTGTGTTGATGCGTCTAAGTCTACAAAATTATCTTTTCTATCCGCTACTTCATCTATATGATTTTCCATTGGCACAGCTAGTTTTATATCATAAGCTGATTTTTTCTTCTGCCGCCATTTTTTACATACTGGACACGTGAGTTCATCATGGTCTCCGTGGTGCTGTTCTGTGCATGGATTGGCAAAATTTCCATAATGATTTCTTAATAAATTTTTAAATTGATTAGCTACCACTCTACTCAACCATGGCTCTATAGGTTTACTTTGATCCCAAAGATGCCACTTTTTGTAAATGTGAGTCATTATGACTTGTTTTATATCGTCATAGTCGATATAAGTAACTGCGTCCAAATGCCATTTAGTGCGTTTTCTTTCTAAAGCAGTATCGATTTCATCGATTTTATCCTCAAAAGAATGCATTATAGATCTTGTATGTTTTTTCTTTGGATGATCCGTTTTTTAGGAGCTTCGCGCCCACCTAAGGATCCCATTGTTTGTTGGATGTTAGCTCCAAAATCTTCTATCTCGTATTCTAATTTTGATATGCGTGGCACGAGCTCAGAATTAGTAAAGCCATCTTCAGTCTCAACTGATTTTTTTGCAACTTTTTTTACAGGCTCTTCAACTGAAGCTGCTGCTTTTTCTCCTCCACCTATTTTTGCCCCACATTGTGGACAAAATTTAGGCACGCTAAACTTGTATTCAAGTTTGTGACCACATTCAAAACAAAACTTAACCATGATTAATAATAAATTTAAATATAATTTTTTAAATTTCTTTATCTAATTTAGAGACAATAAATTTTAAAATTTCACTTCTTTTTATATCTTCTACACCAAAACTTGTACAGAACACTCCATTTTGTTTAGACTCGTCATCATCGAATGCTTTAAATATTTTTGAAAAACCACTATTGCGAATATCGCTTTGCATCATGTCTCCACAAATTATTATCTTCGAGTTTTCTGCAATTCTAGTCAAAACAGTCATGAGTTCATTAAATGTGAAATTTTGAGCTTCATCTATTATAACTATTGTGTCGTTCCAATTAGCGCCACGTACAAAATTAACTGGCATACAGTCAAATTGTTTTCTTTCTTTAAGCATCTTTATATCTGTAACATTTAACATTTCATCGAGTTTGTCGTAAAATGGAGACGCAAAAACCCCAAACTTTTCTTCAATAGACCCAGGCAAAGAACCTATACTTCTATCAGCGCTTTCCGCGATGCTTCTTATGTATAAAATATCTTTTTCCAGACCCGAGTTTATCACCATTTGTAGCGCAGAATAAACAGCCATGTATGTTTTTGCCGTGCCTGCTGGACCAGCAAGAAACATTAGCTTACTCTCAGGGTCAATAGCTGTCTTTAAAAAGCTTACTTGATTCTCTGTAAAATTAAATGATCTTTTTTTGAATCTGATTTTCTGACTCAATTGGTTAAATTCTAATTTAGACATTTTTAACTATTACTTTAAAATTTGCGTAATAGTTATAGATCCTCTAGCTAAATCGCCAGCCTGCACAGAAATATTCTCTGCGGTTATTCTTCCATCAACTGAAATTGAAAAAAGATCAGCGTCGGCTGGATTTTTAATAGTTGCAGTTATTTCTCCAGGATTATGACCAGTTAATGGAACTAAATTTGCAATATTGTCTCCCTGTATTTGTAAAGTTTGCTGCTCATTTAAAACCTCGACCACGCTCGGAATAAAGTTTCCAAGAGTGTAGATTGGAAGTCTACTAACAGAATATTGATACTGCAAACTTTCAATTGTTTCTAAACTATTTAAATTTCCTGTTTGAAGTGTTGAGTATGCTCCATGACCATATTGCCCAAAATCAAGAGCAGGTAAAATTGAATTATTTTCTGCATCTGCGATTGATCCTCCATGATTTGTTAGTGTTAAAGGATTGTATACAGCGAAATCTGCTTGAATTAAAACAGGTTGGTAAGCAGCTAAAGTAAAGGAATAAGATGTTAAAAAAGCGCCACTGCCAGAAATACCATTAACAGCATCTCCGATCCTAAAGGCTGCTCCACTATTTCCAATGGCTCCAGTAAAATTTGTAATGTCAAACTCGCTTGGAGATACGTAGGCGGAAAAAGAAAAACTAGAGTTGGGCGGTCCAGCTAAATTAAAGTTATCTTTTGTTGGGCTTTTTCCTAGAACTCTGACTGGAGCTATGTTAGGAGTATAGTTTAATTGTAATTGCTGACAAATAACCCCATTATTAGCGCCATCTGATTCTGAAGGCAAAGTATAAGACCCTGCTGTGTTATTAGCCTCTGTCCCGAAATATAGTGGTACGCCCGTGTATGAAATATACGCCATAATGTTTATTACACTTTTTTATAACCTCTGTAAGAAAAATTACCAATAATAGTGTCGCCAACTCCTGCCGTTATATCTTCAGATATTAAAGACGCATTGCTTACTTCAAATGTATTTAATATGCCAGCGTTTCCACTAATTTGTAATTTTATATCTCTTGATCTATTTTTTGAGCCGCTTAGAAAAGAGAAGGTTTCTTCAAATTCATAGTCTTCAACTTCTATAGATATCGATGCCTCGCAGATAATTGGGCCTACTATTGAAATGTGAGAAGGGGTAGTTTGCCCTATGCCATAAATTGGTTGTACATTAAATGTTTCTGAAAAATTAAATGATTGTATTGGATTAGTAGGGCCCTTGTCATACGTTATAATCAGTTTTTCTTGATCAATTGTCTCAAAAGAATTATCATTTGAAGCTGCGGGTCTTGCCGAAATTGCCGCACCACTTATGCCTCCATATATAGATAAATCAAAAGAAATTTGAGGCAACTGACCAATTGACGTTGAAACTGCATAGCTATTTAAAACTGCCTGAGAAAAATCTGCTAAATTATCTCCATATTCAAATTGACCTGTTATATTAGTTGAACCAGTTAAGCCAGTAATAAAATCTTCATTTAATAAAACTTTATCAATAGCCGCCGAAACCACAGTTGGCCCACTTATCGTCGAGCCTCCAAAATCATTTCCTAAATAAGAAACAACTTGTTCTTGCACGTTTTGAGAAAATGATATATTCTGAATACCAGAAAGCAGAGTTCCATTAACAATTATGTGTTCTTCGTGTGATCCCTCTAATGCCATAATTTATATTACACTTTTTTCTATTTTTATTTTTTTTTGTGTAATACACGCTACATTGCTCTGCATAGTCGCGGTGGTGTTTTTGTGTATGGCTAAGTCAATAAATTTAAGCCCTAGAATCTAAACCAAGGTTTTAGGGCTTTTTATTTTTTAAATGTAGTTTATTTGTGTAATAACCATTAAATGGCAACTAAAAATATTTCAGATCTAGAAAGGTTTTCGAGTATTGAAACTGGAGATTTTTTTCTAGTAATTAATACTGGGACAAGAGTTCCCAAAAAAATAGCAGTTGAAGATGCAATATTTACCGACAGAAATACTGTCGTTAGCAGGTATCGTTTTTCAAGAAATTCATTTGATGGATTTAATAATTCCGTTTCAGTTCAAACTGGAGATTTTTTAGAAAATAGTGTTTACAGCACTCCAGAAACCATAAGATTTACTGGATTTACTGGTTCAGCTAATACAGCTCTTAATTCTACATATTCTTTGTCTGGAATTCAAAACGATAACCTTGCATGGTCTTCTGGAAATTTTTCTATTGTTAAATCAGGATCTGAAACTTATTGGAATTTAAATAGCGGATCTAGCGGACTTTTTCAATTCTCTAGCGGCCTCACTTATCCAAATTTTGGCCCAATAAATTTATTAAATAGTACAGGAGGATTTAGTGGAGTAAATGAATCAGGAGTTGTTTCCTTTCAAACCAAATCAAGCAGTACTCCAATATTTTTTGGCCAAGCATCTCCTGTTACTGGGCTTTTTGAATCAACATGTAATTTTCCTATTGAAAGTTTTGAATCAGCAGATATTGATTTTTTATATAGTACGCAAACATTTCCAAGCTCCAACTCTGGTAATTTAATTTTCGATGCAGATAATTCAAACATTTCTTCTGGTCAAAAATCCGCTGCTACATCTATTACTGCAACAGGTCTAACTCAAACTATTTTCACATTAGGAGTAACTGGTTTACAAATTAACAAATTAATAGAATCGGGATCTGGTGCTTTTGGTAATTTTTCTTTTAACAATTCTTTAAATTCTGGAGTTTCAATAACTAACTCTCCAGTAGTTACTGGAATTATGACTAATGATTCAGTTGATTTACAAAACACTAAACCATCAATCTCGTTTAGAAGTTTAGATATAGATAACGATGGATTAGTTACGAGTGGTGTTGATTTGGTTTTATTAGATAGATATTTCAATGGTACTACAGGAAATGCTCTCATTACTGGATTATCTTTTAGTGGTAGTGGGGTTAGAAGTGGTTATGCAGATATACAAAACTTTATTCAAAGTGGTATAGATTTAAACAGCTATGATGTTAACGAAGATGGTTTTGTTGGATCAGATGATATTAATTTTATACTAAATTTCGGATCTGGTTCTGGGGTTCCAATTACAGGAAGAAATGCTATGAAATCTGGACAATTGCAATCTAACATATCAACCATGTATAATGTCTAATGCCAAATATTTATGACATAGAGACTTTATCTAGAGAAGAATTTGATTTGGCCAAAGATCAAGTTTTAATGTTAGACACTAGCGATCAGACAATGTCGCCAGCTGGAACAACTAAAGCAAATTCTATTATACGATCTAACACAGTCATTAATCAAGGAGTTTCCAATGATTCAAGTTCAATTATTTTTTCTACAGATTCTTTTTTTGAAAAAACTGGAACGTTACAAGTTTTTAATAAAAGTGGATCTAGTTTTGATTTTGTCAGTGGTGGGCAATATAGCAAGAATACTTTTTCTCCCTTTTTTACCGAATTTGAATCATCAAGAATAAATAATAATTTATCGGGATCAGGTCTTTCATTTGTTAGGTTTTCTGGAGAAAACTTTGTTTTTGAAAGAGCGATAAATCCAATTCACTATCAAAGTCGAGATCGAAAATCTTTTTTAAAATTTTCTAATTTATCTAGTCTTCAAGCAAATTTGATAAATTTGCATTACCTTCAAGACCCTAATGGATTATCGGGCTTCAGACAAATAGAGCCAATAGTTAATGAACAAATTAATAATTTTTTTAAAGCTGGTGGATTTATAAAAACTCCTTTTTTTAATCAAGGCGGGGATTCTTTTGATATATCATCAATTTTTCCAAAAGATAATTTTTTCGATGAATCAATTAATTTTTCTCTTCCAGTTTTTTCAAACTATGCAAACACTGGATTTTCATCAGAATATTATGATTACTTAGTAAATACTTTAAGTAACGGCATTTCTCAAAACAATTCTTTTGTTAATCTTGAATTAGCAAAAAAAATAAAAAATGCTGGCTATATGACTTTTCAAGATTCTGCGAGTATAGAACTACCACGTTTTGGCTCTACAAATCTCAACGATGATTACTTTATAATAGGTCATTCTTATCAACTAGAATCTGGAACTGGGGTTATTGGTCCTAGTAAATTTGTATCAGGTTTTGTTGAAGAATTCACCCCTTCGTTAAGTGGAATAAGCGGCAAAAATGTTTCAGAAAATCATTTAAAATATGTTTTCTTTAGTGAAGAATTTAAGAAGACAATAACTAAAACTATAGATTTTACTTCAGGAAGTGGCACTTTTGAACAACCGTTTACTCTAACCTCTGCATTAAACGAAAATTCCTTTTCAAGTTCTTCGGCCAATATTATAGCTCCAGGAATTACAACTATAGTTAGCTCATCATCTACCGACACTGATATAAATTTTCAAAGATTTACCGACAACCCTTTAAATCAAAGGTATGCTACGAGTGGAGCTGCTAATTCTAAATTTTATTATGTTTCTGAAGATCAGAACTTTAATATATTATATACGGCAACTGGCTTGCAATCTCCGATCATTTCGTCTGTAACGGGATCTGGTATTGGAAGTGGTTTAGCTTCTAACTCTGGAGAATATGTTGTCACTATTAGTGGTGTTTATTCTGGCCTTTCTTATGATATACAGTTTAACAATATAGAAATGAATGCCTACAATAGTAGTGGGTTTATTGAGAGAATAGAAACAGATTTTCAATCTCTTCCAGTATCTAATAGTTTGACAATAACTCCATTAAATCCAACGGGAAGCAATAAAGACATGATATCTTTTAAACTTGTAGAGTCAGGAAATACAGGTATAAATAATCCAAGTTCTATTGATTCGTTTTCAACTGGAGACATCAATTTCATCAGAGACAATAAATTTACTCCTCTTGATTTCGATACAAATACTGGTACTGACCTCAATTGGGTTGTAAGGAGCGGCACTTTTGGCGATAGACAAGACTTGTTATTTTATACTGGAAATATTCTTGATAATAATATTTTATCTCCTACTAATTTAAATAGTGGTTGGTTTAATTTAACTGGTAATTTTCAAGAAAATCCATCAATTTTTGAAGATGGCTTTAAAAGTAGTTTTTTAAGATCTTCAGGAATTAGTGGAGGGTTTTTATTATTTACATTTGATGGGTTGGTTTCTGGAGCAACTTATTATGAAGAAATGCCAACTGAAGTTAAATTTTCTGGAGACAGCACTTTATATTCAGTTTCAGGACAACAAGAATTTAGTAGCGATGGTGATCCAGTATATTATCAAAATGCAATTTCATTTACAGCAGAATCTTTTACTCATACAGCTCAAGTAGCTTATGCACTACTTAGTTCTGGTCATGTAAAATTAGAAAACGATAATTTTTTACTTCAAGAAAACGGAGGTAGATTTACGAGAGAAATTATTGATTCTTTAAGTGGAGTAGTGACTGGTGTAAATGCTGGTAGTGGTGTAACTGGAGTAACTGGCATAGTAAGCGGTAACGACCTAATAAGTGGATTACTTGGGATAAGCGGTCTTTCTGACGCAGGAGGTGTTACAAAAACTTTTGTACACGATCTACCTTTCACTTATTCAAGTGATGAATTTTCAATATTTATACCCCCAGGAACAACAGCATCATGAGCCAAACAAATCTCACATTCAACAAGAGACCACTAACATCAGCAGACTTTTCGCTTTTGCAAAGTTATGGAATAAAACAGCCTGGCATGTTTGCCTTTGCATATGAACTTAAGCCACACGGAACTACATTTTCTAACCCTGTTACGTTTCAGGGTAGATCTACGATATATTTGAAAGTTCCTCATCCTAATCAGCATTCTTCCGCATCAGCTGAATGGGTTATAGGTGGCAGCTGTGAGATTGACGGTTTTAGTATAGTTTATGAATCGCCCGTTATAATAGAGTTGGGCACTATTTATCGCTATGATGATTTGAGCGATTTTATCGTTCCAGCATCTGATAATCCAAGATACACCCTCAATGGAATAACAAGAAGTTCAGCTGACGCAGTGAGAGCCTTGCTAGAAGATAGTGCAGAGAAATACGCCGAATTTCACTCCCCTGCAGCTTTAGAAGTTATGGACGCAATAAGCCCCTTAATAGATTCAACTCCCTTTGGCACCGCTGATTCAGCTCTTTATATAGATGTTAAGCACCCCGCAACAAGCGCTGGCACTAGTTTTGGTCCTAATGATCGCCCTATTATAATAGCGAGTATAAGGCAAAGTTATGAACCTGGTAATAAACCTCGTCCAAACTTTAATGTAACATCTTTTCAATGGCCAGCCGATTTAAGGCATCTTGGTTATTACATTAATGATAATAATAAATTTATTAAAGGTGATCCCTCACGCATTAGATTACAAAATGTTTTCTTTCAATTTTTGTTTAGAGCTATGGGCTGGGACCCAGACATTCTTAAAAATAATTTTTCATTCTTTTTAGATCTTGGTGGTTTTCCTACCGACTCAAGAAATTATTGTATAGAAGAAGATATTGTAAAAAGTTATAGAGATTACATTGGAGATCAAAATCTTTTGGGTGTACCAATGGGGTATCAACCTGGCACTGAGCATTTATTTGCTGGAGGTTTTCATGCTGATCGCTTTGATACAGCTGATTTTTATTTTCCAGCAGATACGACTGGTGGCCCATTTGATCAACCAATACCTCATCCAGCTCTTCAAGGAGAAATTCTTTCTACAAATTCAAGAGAAGGGACGACACAGGATTTTTATACTTACAAAAGACACAAATCTTTAGAAGAAGGGTATTATAAACCAAATTTCATAATCACTAAAGCGGCTATGAAAGCAATTGGTTATGATATAGATTTTCCTCAAACTAACGCCAATGCTTTGCACGCTGGGCCTCAAGAACTTAGTGTTTTCAATGCACCTACATCAAGCAAAGAAATAACTAGAGAATTTACTGAAGAAGATTATTTAATAAACAATCAAGCGATTTCATCAACCATTTCGAAAAAAATAATGGTTGACCAAAATAGAAATAGAAGTCATGGCGGTTGTGCTGACTGTCATGATACATCTATTAAAAAAGCTCTAAAGTATTTTGGATTTATACCTTTCGGCGTTGCAACTGCTAATAATGTTTATCCAGGCAGCTCAACTACAGCAGTAGTTGTAGAAAATGGAAAACCAAAGTTAGGTATTTCAGGAGATAAAATAGTAGGCGATACACGCTCATTTGCTTTTCGACGTGATTTTCATATTTTCATAAGCGCTAATTCTTCACACATGCATGATCACCTTTATTATACGGAGGGCCGACCACATATTTTAGATCAAGATATTCTTTTAAAGAAATATTTTAACGCAAAGCGTGTAAAAACAATTATCGACGTCGGCGACACTCAATTTGATATAGAAGACGAGAGGTCATTTAATTCAAGCTTTCGTCACCAAAGATATGTTTTAATTTTTGAAGACACCCCAGAACCAGAAGAAACGGAATAAACCTTAATTTTATAAAAAATGTCATACACTCCCCCAAAAGAAGATTATATTCAACATAGAAGTTACGAAGGCCGTACTGTTAAATTTGAGTATGTATATACCCCAAAAAAGAATCTAGATGCCCAAGGTAATCCAATTGGTGTTGTTGACTCAATGGGTATGGTTGATTCTTCTATCAAAGTAAAAATAGATAGCGCGTTAACCAACGGAATTCTACAGATTCTAAAAGAAGGCGAAAATATTGACGATTTTGTTTACGCCCTAACAACTATAGAAATGGACCGTAGAGGTTCAAAGAAAAAGGAAGTCAAACTTGGCCAGAAATCAAGGTATTTTGGAACCGATCAAGAGGGCGACCCCGCTCTGAATACGAGCATACCAGCAAAAGATAATGAAGATAATGTCCAAAGTTTTTATAATAGGGAATCCAAGCAACCATATGAATTTTTTACAGAAGCGTATCTGGATAAAAATATTTTCGATAGCACATTATTAAGAGAAGCATTAACTAATCATCTCGGTAGCCTACTCCCTGGAAATGAAACCAAAGTCAAAATTGGCTTTTTTATAACAGCATTTCCTTTTAAAACAACCGTAAAAAAATTTGGCCCCATTCATTTAGTCTTTGTTAATGACTCTTTTAATACCTTAACAAAAGTGTATGGAACAAATGCTTTTAAAGTAGTCGACCAATTTTTTAAAGATTCTCCTGTCGCTGTCACTAGCCCTTTATTAATTTACGTCTTTGATTCGGGCGCAGATAACACCTTTATTCCTTATGATCCTTTATCACCTAATGGAACTGTAAGAACTTCTCTGGCTGATTTTGGCAACATTGGTAGGGATGTTCACATTCCATCAAGGAGTTACTTTACTAATGGATATGGCGATAAAACATACAATCTAAGCCGTTCTGGTGCTGGCCAGAATCTTAATACATTTACTCCGCTAAGTGTTCAGAAAAATGGGGCAAATAGCATTTCGGGTAGAAATGCTCTTATAGCCACTTATACCGTTGCCAAAAGATTGTCACGAGCATCCATAACTACTAAAATGATGCACTCTCATGAACCTGGCGGTATTGGTATAATTAACTTTTTTAATGGACCCGACGCTGATTTTGTTTTTTTACATGAAGTTTTACATGCTGTAACACAGTATATAAAACTAAACACTTCTTCCTTAAATACTAGTAAACTTTTAAGCAATCCACTTAAACAATATACAAATCAAGAAAAATCTGACGATTATAAAAAAATGTATGGGGCTTGGTCTCAATCCCTTCCTTCTTATTGGTATCCGTCTTTTAATCAAAGTCACCCAAGACCAAATAAAGTAATAGAGTCAGATAAACATAAGTTAGCTATGTCTACAATGATAATCTTAACTTTAGTCACCGTTAATGGCGCACGACGGTTTAGTCTTGTTCCTGTTGATATTTCGCAAAGTCAGAGCTATGGAACTCATCCTCTTTCAACTCAATTTTTAAGTTATGCTGAAATGGAATTATTGGTAAGTGATGGCCAAACAGCTTTAGATTATTTAGAAGCTAATCGCCCTGAGGTTGTATATGAATTTTATATGTTTGCTGCTGCAGTTGTCATCAATGAGAAAAAAGCTACGCATGATATCTCCCACTTCATATCTAAGAATAGCACTTATAAGCCCAATCTTGATACAATCAAAAACACCAAATCATATGCTTTTCTAGATTTACTAAACAAAGGTGTAGATGATTTACACACTAGTTTTACTGATGATATATCCCTAACATCGATGAGTAAAAAATTTGAAGAATTTAAAACGGCTCGTAAAAAAGAATATGAATTAACTTACGAAGATTTTAGAGAAGGCAACTTTGGTTTGTTCTCATTTCTTCCACTTGATGGCGATTTCTTAAAATTAAATAATTCAATAGCAAGTAAACCAGGCGACACTACTCAACTCTATCAGCAAGATTTAAGGCCAAATCCTGGAAAAGCTACAAGCCAGTTTTTCTTTAATCATCAACATCCATCTATTTTAAGTGCTATAGGATTCAAGTCTCATGAAGAAACCGTAGACGGTAAACGCGAAGGTAAAATAATAGAAGTTTATAATGGCGAACCAGTTCAGGAGCGTAGTGGAAAAACATTAATTTCAGGATCTATAAAAAAACATCGATTGATAATATCAAGAACAAAACGATCTAACATATCCAATTTAGAAGTAGCGCATCGTAAAACTACCTTTTTAGAAGCCGCAGATGAAACTAAATTATTAAAAAGCTTGTATGGAGCTAGGATGGCTGCAAAAAAGTTAGCTTTTTTAAAAACAGATGGATCAGGAGAGGAAGAATCACTATATGTGTACGTTTTGGTGTCTCATATAGATGACGGTGGCAATGGCAAAACAGATTTAGATGTTAGTAAAAAAACTATTACAGATGATATAGGAGTGTCTATGGACATAGAATAATATGAGTGAAGAAAGTTTCCTTTTAGACGATTTCGGCAATATCTTTTCAACAGAAGATAATGCTTTTATACAGTTTACCCCCGCGCAGTATGAAGTGATAAAAAATATTATCCAATTAACCGAAAACCCACATTCATTAGAAAAGAAAGTTCATGCGGTCCGTGCTTGGAATAATGTTAGTGCAGAATTAATTGAAGATGAAGTAGGAGCTTTGGTAGCTAATTTTCCAATCACCAATGCTAGTGGTGACGTCATTTCTCAGAATCTTCATGCAGTCGAAAAACTTGTTAAAGAATTAAACAGAAAACTAGATCGCTTTGGATTAAGTTCGCGAATTAGAGGTTCTGTAGATGCTGGATTCTTGCCTAAAGATATTAATGAATTTATTAGAGAAGTTGGGACAATTGGTACTGCAGACTTTTTAGAACTTGAAGATGGAAATCTTATCTTACTAGAAAATGAATCTAGTATAATACTTGAACAAGACGACTAGGTGTAAATACAAATATGGCAAATAAAAAAATATCCGAACTTGTAGAGGAAACTAATCCAAGCCCTAATGACGAATTGATTTTTCTAGATTCAAGCACTGCCGATTTAAAAAAAGTTAAATTAAAAAATTTAACCGCTAGTGATGAATTAAGCGACATTGATTTTCCATTTACGGTCTTAGGCACTACAGGCGAATCTTCGGTTTTAAATTTATCTAGTATTTCTGCAAACGCTTATAGCACCAATAGTAATATTAAATCCGTCCATATTGGGAGCAATGTAAAAACAATTGCAAACTCTGGCTTTAATCGGTCAACTCTATCAAATGTTACATTTTCTGAGGGTGTAACTTCAATTGGCAAACGTGCATTTTATATGCAATCAGGAACTTCATTTGATCAACCTATTGAATTTCCAGATAGTTTAACTAGTATAGGCTCTGCTGCTTTCGCTAGAAATAACATTAAAGGAGGAATAAAACTTGGTCAAAATACAACAAATATATTTAATGCTTTTAATTATTGTAATGGTTTAACTAGAGTCGACATTCCTGATTCTGTCACTAATGCTGATAGTGCTTTTGGTTATAGCAGCATATCAACTTCTAAAATAGGAACAGGCCTTTCGGTAACCTCTATTAAGAACATGTTTCAATCAGCTAATAATTTAACTGGTGTTGAAGTCTCTGAAAATAATCCTAGCGCTTCTAGCTTTAGCGGAATGTTATTTGATAAAGATCAAACTAAAGTTACTTTTGTTCCTCGCAATGTAGGAAAAGCTATTATACCAGGCACTTGTAAAGTTATTGATAGTTTTGCCTTTTATAGGTGCAACATTACTCAATTATCACTCCCAGATAGTTTAACTGGAATTAGTTCTTCCGCTTTTTACTACAGCAATCTCCCTTCAATTATAAATTTTCCAAGTGGATTAAAAAGTCTTGGCGATAGTGCTCTTGGATATGCCCTTGCATTAGATGTTAATATACCTGCTGGATCAATAGCCAATAATGCTTTTTACAATTCACACATGAAAACAGGAACATTAGGAACTGGAGTCACTTCGGTTGGCACTCGTGCTTTTGGCTATTGTAGTAGCTTGGTAACGTTAAATTGTAATGTGCCGCTCACTTCAATAGGGTCAGGTGCATTTCACCAGACAAGCTCTAATTTAGTTATTCATGCCAGGGCTTCTGATTCGACTTGGACTGCTGGAACTAATCTAAATATTCTTGGTAATTCTAGTGTAGATGTAATAAAGGACTTATAACATTATGGCGGATAAAAAAATATCAGAATTAGACCTAGGAATTTCTAGAGTTGCAAGAACAGACTTTGTTCCTGTTTTAGATGGCAGCGCAAATGAAACCAAAAAAATACAATTTAAAAATTTGCCTCAGACTGATTTAGAAAAGATCCACGCGTATCCTTTTACAACAGATTTTCAAAGTAATACAAAACAAACTCGTAATCTTCACCAAATTGATAGAACTCACGGTTATATAGCTAATAGTAACTTAACAGATATTGACATTGGTTCAAATGTTAAATTTATTGAATCTTTTTCTTTTTTTATTAGCAATTTAACTGGCAATGTTAAAATTCCAAATTCTGTTTCTAGAATTGATCAGGGTGCTTTTTATGGGTGCAATAGGATAACAGGCGTACAATTAAGTAAGTCAATAAACGAAATTAAATTTCTAACATTTGCTTCTTGCTCAAATTTAATGACAATTAATACAGATGAACTCGATAATCTTACGAGTATTGGATCTGATGCTTTTTCCTTTTGTACAAAATTAAGCAGTATAACAATTCCAGATACTGTAACTAATATTAGTGATCGTGCTTTTCGCTTCTGCACTGGTCTCACAGGTATAAACTGCAATGTGTCAAAAGGAATATTACAAGGGCCTGAAGAAAAATCATTATTAAATACAGAAGGAGCATCAGCTCTCGTTATCAATGCTAGAGCTTCTGATGACAGTTGGGTTACTGGCTCTGGACAATTTGTAGGCGGCAATGATAATGTAACAGTTTTAAAAAATTTATAAATATGTCAGACAAAAAAATATCAGAATTTACAGAACTTTCTTCATCGTCTGGAATAAACGATTTTGCTCCTATTGTGGATGCAAGTACATCTACCACAAAAAAAGTTGCATTATCTAATTTTCCGCTTAGTGATTTATCTAAAACTAAATTTTTTCCAGACACTACAGACATAGAGTTTGGTCCATTCGGAGGAGGCATTATTGAGAAAACGCGGCACTTAACTTTTATTAGCGTCTCTGGTGCAGAATATAGAAACAAAAATAATTTAGATGCGGTATATATTGGCAGTAGCGTAACTGGAATTGGAGGCTCTGGTTTTCAAAATTGCACTAATCTTAGTGTTGTTAATATAGGGCCTCGAGTTGAAGTTGTTGGAGATCGTGCTTTTGACTATTGCAGTGGAATTAAAAATGTCCATATCCCCAACAGTGTGACCTCGATTGGAAGTGGTGCATTTAACGACTGCGTAAGCATGAACAGCATTACCATCGGCGACAGCGTGACATCGATTGGAAATGGTGCATTCAGGAACTGCAGAGATTTAAGTAGCATCTCCATTTCCGACAGTTTAACCTTAATTGAGAAAAACACATTTCGAAACTGCTCTGGCCTAACTAGTGTTACAATTGGCAATGGAGTAACTGGTATTGGAGAAGATGCATTTCGAGCCTGCACTGGTCTAAATGGCATTATCATCCCCGAGAGTATGATCTCGATTGGAGATGGAGCATTTGAGGAATGCTCTGCCCTGACTGGTATTATCATCCCTGAGAGCGTGACCTCGATTGGGGATGGTGCATTTGCTGAATGCGCTAACTTGACGGATGTCACTATTAAAGGAGAGTCTGTGACTTTTGGATCAGATGTATTTTCGGAGAGTTTTTCCGCGGTAATAAACTACGATCCTAATAGGATCTCGCTTCCAAGGACTCTAGCTGATAGACCAGTATTAGAACAATCATCTTCAGCAACATCATCGACAACAGACTCTAGTCCACTTACCTTTACCCTATACGGTGCGGAATACAGCGTAACTGATTGCCTAGAATCAGCTAGCGGCTCTTTAGTCATTCCCAGCACCTTCAACGGCTTACCTGTGACCACGATTGGATATCGGGCTTTCCTCGGTTGCTCTTTGCTTACCGACATCACTATTCCTAGTAGTATAACTGGGATCGGGCAATATGCATTCGCAGACTGCTTTGGTCTAACCAGTATGACGATTCCCGATAGCGTGACCTCGATTGGAGACGCTGCTTTCATGTTCTGCAGATTCTTGACCAGCATTACTATTGGGAACGGCGTGACCACGATTGGAGCCCTTGCATTCTTTAGATGCGATAGTTTGACTAGTATCACGCTGGGTAATAATTTAACTACAATGGACTTTGCTGCATTCCAAAGCTGCAGAAGTTTAATCAGTATCAACATCCCCAGCAGCGTGACCTCGATTGGAAATGGAGCATTCACTAATTGCCCTGAGCTGAGAAGTGTTGTATTTGAAGGAAATGCTCCAACTTTTGGAACGAATGTATTTAAAGCAAGTGACTCGGTTACGCTATACTACGATACAAACCCAGATCCCGTTACAGACGAAGTGAAAAGCGGCTGGAGTAATTTTGTTGCTGGCAGAATAGCAGTTGCATCAATAACATTTACTCTAAACAGCGCTGGAAACCAGTATAGCGTCACGAACTGCCCTAAGTCTTTATATGGCCCTGTAGAGATTCCTAACTTTTTCAATGGCAGACCCGTGACCTCGATTGGATATCAAGCATTCGAGAGTTGTAACAGGATAACCAGTGTTATTATCGGTGATAGAGTGACCTCGATTGGCGATCAGGCATTCGCTTTCTGTACTAGAATGACTAGTATAACGATTGGCAACGACGTGACCTCAATTGGGGCTCTTGCATTCCAACGTTGCGATAGCCTAACAAGCGTTGTCATCCCTAGTAGTGTGACCACGATTACATTTCTTGCATTTGCCAGCTGCCGTGACTTGGCCAGCGTTACAATTGGCGAAGGCGTAACTTCAATTGGAGGTCAGGCATTTAAGAATTGCACAAGCTTGTCTACAATTAACTCACTTGCAACTTCTGCTCCAACTATCGGAACACAAGTTTTTGATAACACACCAGCTTTACGGATTAATGTTCCAGTTGGTGCATCTGAAAGTTACCAAGCAGCAGGAGACCAAACCACATACGGAGGCCTACCAATCTTACCAACATTATGAGCATCATGATAATATTAAAGATTTTTAGTTGACTTTACTAGTTTATATTATATAATATCCATATGAGTAAAAAAATACATTTCGTTTCTGGTTTGCCTAGGTCTTGTTCTACCTTGCTTTGCAATCTTCTTGCACAAAATCCAAGAGTTCACGCTACGCCTAGTAGCGCCTTACATGAAATAGGTTACATTGCGCGCCAAGTATATGGAGTAGAAGAAGCTAAGGCTGTAGATATGAAAAAGGTATTAGAGCCAATGTATTTAGATTACGTTAAGGCTGGATGTGAAAATGCTTTTAATAGAATTACTGACAGATCAGTAGTAGTAGACAAGTCTAGAGCTTGGATTGGTTCTTTAGATTTGGTTTTTACTATTTGGCCTAATGCTAAAATATTAGTTCCAGTTCGCGATGTGAGAGGTATAATATCAAGCATGGAAAAGAAAAGATCTCAGCACCCTACTTTTATGAATGGCATAGAGCAGCAAGATCCTTCTAGCTGGACAACCACAGAAAAAAGGGCTCAAGGGTGGATACAGGCTCCTCCAGTTGGGATAGCAATAGAAAGATTACACGAAGCTACAAAAAAATTTAAAAATAAATTAATGTTTATTAATGCTAAAGATCTCACAGAGAACACACAAAGTGTAATGAATAATGTATGGGAATATCTTGAAGAAGATAATTTTGTACACGATACCTCTAACGTAGAACAATACACTCAAGAACATGATGTAGGGTTTCCATATGGAGACCACGTTATACGTCAAGAGGTGAAACCTCTGGAAGATGATTGGAACGAAGTTTTGGGCTATGAACTTTCAGAACAAATAAAACAAAAATTTGAATGGATAAATGATTTATGAAAAAAGCTATTATATTAACAGAAACTAAAAGAATTATCAGAGTTAAAGGCGGAGACTTCGCTATGATTCCTGAGGGCACTGAAGTGATCTCATTAACCGACGACCAAGCCACTCATTTCTTATCTACTGAAGAGCCTATGTTTTATATTGGTGGTGAAATTAAAACACTCTCTGAAAAAATCTATCAAGAAGCTCCAAACGACATTAAAAGAAATATTAGATTTAACAGAGATAAAATGCTCTTAGAGTCCGATTGGACTCAATTGCCAGACTCACCCCTTAGCGATTCTAAAAAGGCTGAATGGGCTACTTATCGTCAAACCCTGCGCGATTTAACTGATAACATCGATAGCTTTGGATCAGTGACTTACCCTGATGCCCCAAATTCATAATTTAGTGTAAAAAGATAAAATGGCAAACAAAAAAATATCTCAGCTAACATTATTGTCCAGTGGCGATGTGAATCTTACGCAGGATTTTTTTCCTATAACAGACCACACAGACTTTACTAAAAAAATCAATTTTGCAAATTTTCCCATACTAGACGTAGTGGCGCTAGCTGGATTCACTCCACAAACTGGAGTAATCACAGTCGATGGTAGTCCATCTGGAGTCCTTCTTTTGACAAAACCAACTGGGGGTTAATTCATCATGCCAATCGCAGAGGAATTTAAAGCATTAGCAGCAGGAAACGGATTTGGAACACCGTTAACCAAACTGAATATTGATAGTTCGTTAACGCTAAATGGTAGCCTTTCTCTAGAGGAAGCTATGAACGCTTATTGGAATATAAGCAGAATGCGATTCGGTGCTGGGGGTACTGCAACCGACATTAATCTTGCGGGTGGATTTACTTATAGGGATCCTAGTTCTTCTAATGGAAGTCTTTCTTATGAAGAAATTACTCCAAAATCTCGCATAAATGGAATTATAAGCAAAATAGAAGCGAGTGAAAATAATCCCGATATTGAATCCCTAACACAGTCATTTAAGAGCAATTACCCTAACGACTCATCCCTATCTCTTGAATACTTTTCGATAGATATTCAACCTTGGAAGTATGCGTTAGACTCAGAAGGTAAGAGAAGATATTTTCATGGTATAAGATTCGAATATAGCAATGCGCTTTATGGAACACATGGTTATGGGAGTTCCAATCACGCTTCGGTAAGATTTGATTCACGCCCTATGTATAGTTCTGCGGGATTACTGGCTGTCAATCAAAACACTAAATCGGCTGTGTATGGTTTAGTTAGTAATCCAGAGGATAATATACAGGATGGTTTTAGCAGTAACTTTAATGAAGTCAGCCAAAGCCTTGTGAACATCGGAGGCCTTAAATTGGTAAAGACTGTCAAGTTTGGTAATCACGTTACCAGCCAAGGAACTTTTCCTGGAGATGTTTTCTATGATAGTAATAAAAATCCAATTACTTCTGCTGGTAATCCACTTTTAGATTTTTATACTTACCCTGAATAATAAATTATGCCGCAGGCTGAACCGTTTAAAATACTAGGTGAAGCAAACGGATTTCCGTTTCCTATATCACTTGCTGTCGATGTTTCTAGTAATCACAATTGGGTGACGTTAGGTGGAGTTAGTTCTGGCACGGCTACAAAAGAACAAATAAATACGTCTTTACTAAGGGCAGTATGTTTATATTGGAACTTATATTCTGTAAAAGGCGCATCTATTAAATCGAATTTGCTTTTCAGCAATAAAGACAAAAATATTAACATTGATAAAGATATTCTCTCTAGTAACATTTTGGAAATAACGCCCGATCCTAAAAATAGAGTGACTCCTTTTTTATTTTCTACAAAACGAGAAGAGTTTTCACAAGAGGAAATAAATAATGCCCAAGGGGAGGCAGGCTCTCATATTCAAGTTAAGGTTCAAGTAATAAAAATGTACAATGGCGACCCAAGTAACGAAGACAATTTTGTGGGGTATGGCTTAAAAGATTTTATTATCCTAAATAGCAGTTCAGCTTTTTACGGAGCCTATCATGACTTAAACTCAAGAATAGTAATTGCTTCATACGATCCATTAAATCTTGCTGATTTTGAAGGTTCACAAGCAGCATATTACACTGGATATGTAACTTATATAAAAAGAAAAGCCTTTGATGTAAGTCTAAAAGTAACACTTAGCAAAGAAAACGGAGGAGAGACTTTGATTCCATTTAAATCTTTTAGTAATGCTAATGCTTATTCAACTTCATTTCCCCTGTCGCCCAATTTAAGTATAAGCTCCACTTCTGCCTCTTCTTCTAGCACGCACGTTCAAAGCCCTTCTAGCTCAAACCCATACACTTATGGTGGCGTTACCGAGGTAAATTTTAGCGCCGACACTCTTTTAGAATTGTATACTTATCCTGATAAAACAGATAAATAACTTGACATTTTTTATTTTTGTGTCATAGTGGGTGTTATACACCCCTAGCTCAATCGGTAGAGCAGTTGACTTTTAATCAATTGGTTCTGGGTTCAAGTCCCAGGGGGTGTACCAAAGCCTCGATAGTTAAACGGATATAACAGATGATTTCTAATCTTCCATTCCAGGTTCGATTCCTGGTCGGGGTGCCACACTTATGAAAAATTTACAAAGATTCTTATATGCTTGGTTACAAGTCACCTTAGTATGTCTCAACACATGGCAGATTGCTAATGGTAAGGTGGCGGGTGCTATTTTCGTTGGATTTCTTATATCTTTAGTTTGGTGCTTTAACATCCAAGGTATAGCGTTTTCTAACTTAATCGAAAAAATTATTTACGCTTGTGGCGCTTGTTGCGGCACAGCCACTGGAATCTTAATATCTCGCATACTTTATTGACCATAAATGAAATATAAAAAATTAGAAAAAAACGGACGCACTTTAAGAGTGTATGAAGACGGTAGGGTATATAGGGAGTCATATACTTTGTTAGATTCTAAAGGGGTGACAAGATACTATAAAGAAAATCATTTCACTGCATGCGTACATGATAAAGGCCATCTTTATGTAGGTGTTTTTAATAAAAAAATTAAAAAAAATTTTTATATTCATAGACTTGTCGCAGAATGCTTTCTAGAAAATTATTCTGAAAAATTAGAGGTCGATCATATAGACGGAAACAAAAAAAATAATAATACTACTAACCTAAGGATGGCTACACGAGCAGAAAATGCACGAGGATTTCAAACAAAGAGAAAAAATACTCCTACTAAATACCTAGGAGTATATTTAGATAAAGATATAAAGGAAGGTTCTAGGAGATGGTATTCGACAATTGGAAAAAATAAAAAATATTATAATTTAGGATTTTATCATACAGAAGAAGAAGCCGCCCTAGCATATAATCAAAAAGCATTAGAATTAGGATTTGCCCCAGAAAGACTAAACGTTATAGATGAGACAATTTAAACCCAAAAATTCCCTAGACTGTTATACCCGAGGAGGTAGAAGTAAACATTCTTACTCTAATAAGAATTCCAAACACCCTACATACAAAGAAAGAGAAATAATCATAGAGAAAAACGAAGAACTTGCCGAAAAACAAAAAGACATACCTAAGGGTAAATGGTTTGAGTAAATAGGGTCTCGTATTTTTTTTGACTTAAGTAATTTCAAATCCTGATTTTGCCTTGGGAGATTTACAAAACCCTCCCCCCCGCGACTTGCGTGACTGTCGCAGGTCTAAGTTCTAACAATGGGGTAGGGTCTGCAAAAATATATTTTTTTTGTGTGGTATACGTAACTCGTTGACTGTCAACGAAATTTAATTCTTGTATACGCTTGACAATCGCAAATAATTCTACATACTGTAAGGCATGATAACAAATAACGAAATCGAAAAGGTCATTGACCACCTCACGCAAGCAAGCTATAACACTCAGCGTAAACTCTACCCTGCTATCCCTGCCAAGAATTGGGGTGCTATCTACGGACGCGAAGAACAAAGGCTAATGGAAAAAAGTTTCCAAAAGGTCTTGACTATCACACAAAAATAACCATACTGTTTACTATGATAACAAATAACACACTACAAATCGGACAGGCTTACATCGTTGACGATGAGCCTATGGTTCTCAAGTCAATCGAAGGCGACCGCCACAGTTTTACCAATGGTCGCTACGGCTTCGGTCGCGTCTTGGGTTCTCGTTTCTCTGACCTTCATACCTTGGCTAACCTTAAGGTTGCCGAAGGCGTTAACCCTCAAGATATCCTTGACCAACTTGAAACAACTACTCAGTATATGGCTGACTACTACCGCTCAAAATAATGAAAACAGTAAAGCTATCACTACATCGCAGCGAAGACGAACCATTCGTTCAGAAATGGGAAGTCGCTCGCAAATGCGTTTTCTCTGTTCGACTTAACCAAGAACACATCGACTATCCGCACATTCCACAAAAGCTTGCTGAACTTTTGTTTCACGTGACCAACGCACCGCTTGAACTTATAACTAAAGCACACGAAAAAATTCTTTTGGCTTTGTGGGAGAACTGCTCAGACAAGAAAACTTTTCATTCGACTAGCGTTGGTGACGTTGTTAAGATTCATGACCACAACGGAAACCTCACAACTCTGATGTGCAAGTCAGTCGGCTGGGAAGAGTTGTAGTTGAAAATCTAATACACTTTGTTGTTATCATCCGTAAGTCCCTGCAAGTCAACGACTTGCGGGGCAGGGGGCGGGGGCGCCGCGCAAGTGCTTGATAACCAACGACTTATGCAATCGAAAAAAAGTTAAAAAAACTTAAAAAAAGATGCGTTTAGGGCTTGACTTTTGTTGTTTTTTATGCTATAATACCCGCATGATAACAATTAAAAATACTAAATCAGAAACTCGCATCACTAAAACTATCAACGGCATCACTCGTAGTCATGCTGTCATTCACGACCTTGACCTCTACGAAAAAGAGTTGATCGCTCGCATTAAAAAACTTAAAAAATAGTTTGATTAACCCTTGACTTTCTCGCATTTTATACTATAGTAATAACCATGATAACAAAACTAAAAACCGAAATCTGCAACAAGGCTTGGTCTTTCCAGCCTACAAAAGTCCAACCCATCGCTATGCAATCCGCTTGCTTTGATGTCGAGCATCTCGCACTGCACATCAATTCCGAGCTTGCCTTTGGCGATGCCCTACTCAGCAAGAAGCAAGAGAAGGCTTGCGAGGTAGTCGCACAACGTATCCTTGAAAGCTTAAATAAAAGCTTGAACATCGAACAACAATAACCCATAATACCACGATGAAAACAATACTAAACGTAATAGAAACAATCTGGAGAAACGAGTTTCTCTTTGCCATCACCATCGTAACAGCTTTTATCTTTATGGCTGTAGTTGCAAACCTACTACAACTCTAATGAATAAACTAATCAACTTCATCGAAAGCGAATGGTCTCGTCCTGCGATAGTTTGCTTTGTCATCTTCCTTATGTTCTTCTTTACCTTCTTTCTTTCACTCGCTGACAAGAGAGAAGCTAACCGCATCGACGCACAACGCCAAGCTTGGATAGAGCAAGGCTACGACATAGAAAAAATTCATGTGGTTACGCCCGAAACAGATCCATTACCAACCCCAACCACAACTTACTGATAATCAACGAGTTACGCGACGGGGGGCGGGGGCGCCGCGCAAGTCCTTGATATTCAACGACTTACGTAACCCGAAAAAAAAGTTAAAAAAAAACAAAAAAAGATGCGTTTAGGGCTTGACTTTTCCGATTTTCTCTGATACAATACTC
>CAACVD010000098.1_pt2 | contig 24867 bp, 47 predicted proteins | sample 2381771 | NCBI WGS metagenome assembly CAACVD01 (sample SAMEA5211965, study PRJEB30684) | marine metagenome | biome: Marine; feature: Epipelagic; material: Water | collected 2015-10-15 | depth 15 m
AATTTACGAAGTAGTTAAATCAAATACTCCGCCACTAGCTTTTTCATTTTCACTAATTAATGTGTATTCAACAATTAATTGTGATTTTTCTGAATCACCAGTTACAGATAAATCTTGTGTAGTGAATGGTCTTAAATAACCAATCGCCCATTTATCAGACTCTAAGATGAGAACATCTTTTGCTCTTACTAATCTGTTAGGTATTACTTTCATAGCACCGTAATCAGATCTATAAACATCAAAGTAATCTCCAATTGTGCCGTTGTTATCAACAACACTTCTTGTAGCGTCTGCTCTACCAGTAAACGCGTTCATTTTTCTTTTGTTAAATGAACCAACGTGTATTGTGTCAGGATTTCCGCCAGACTCAAAGATTAAATCTAATGCACTTTTGAACATAGTTTCTGTAAATGCTTGTGCAGTTCCAGAATCAGTTCTAGCATCTGTACCGTTTCCAGTTGGTGATGCGCCATTTGGTGAACCAGATGAATTAAATACATCGTTAGTTGCAATCCAAGATTGGCAAGAAGCTAGTTCTCTTGGAGTAGATGAGTTACCAGCAACGCGGGCATTGTTTAGACCGACCATCGCGTGTTCCATATCTCTTTTTAATTCTTTAGATTTGTGCAACATTTGGAAAGCTTTTTCTTTTTTTCTTCCTGCTCTGTTAACAGCATCTAATGTATTAGATACAACAACAGTTTTGTCAGAAATTTGAGTATAGTTTCCTACTCTTGCAGTTTGTAAAGAAGCATCTAAAGTAGCTTCGTCACCTTCGATAACTTTGTTATCAGCAACACTTGATAATGCAATTGTCTGCCATTCATGAAAAGTGTTAGTCACATTCTGAGTTTTTAAACTAGACATAAACGGAGTTTCCGTCACTGCGACTAAACTAATTAAGTTTGTCAAATCTTCACGATTACCAACGCTGTCATAACTATCGAATGTATTGGTTGGCTGTGCCATAATATATTCTCCTAATTAATAACATTCATAAACGCCTCTAGCATGTCACCTGACTTACCAGACTTAGCGCGTTTCATTACTTCACGACGTTTTTGAAAACTTGCGTCATCTTTAGAAGTTGGAATTCCAGATTTAGAAACTTTAGGAATATTTTTTACTTTCTTGTCACCTAACTTTGCTTTTTTCAATTGATTGTATTTCATGCCTTCGATAGCAACCATAAAGGTTCTATGATCTGTTAACATGCTAAGTTCTTGATCGCTAAAGCCAATTTCATTTAAGTAATTTTTTATATTAACTTGCAAATTTCCTTTTTTTACAGGATCAGCAAATTCGGGAACTTTTTCACTAAGCATATTAGCTTGTGTTGTTACATATTCCTTATACTTTTTTTCTTGTTCCTCTTTTTGTTTTGTTTCTATTTCTTTTAGTTCCGCTTCTGCTTGTTGACGCACTTCTTTTTTCTTATCTGCTTCTGCTTTTAATCTGACGTACTCTATAGGATCTCTGTTATAAACTTCATCCCAATTTGTATCATCATCTTTTTTTTCAGAATTAATATAAGCTTTAAGTTTGTTTGCGTAAGCGTCGCGTTCTTTTTGTACCGCTTCCTTTTCAGTATTAATTTGATTTCGTTCAGTATCTAAACCTCTACGTTCATCAGCTAATATCTGAGTTTTTTTTGAGTAATCGCTTTGACGACTATATCCATTTTTAAGTTCTTCAAGGGTGACTTGTTGATCTCGTCCATCGACTTTGATAGTTATAAGTTCCTCGGTCCCTTCTGCTGGGGAGTTGTCAGTTTCCTCTAGTTCCAGATCGTCTGGGGTTAATTCATCTACGGGTGCGTCTGGTTGTGCTTGCGCGTCCTGTTCATCCGTTGATGTCGGTTGTTCGTTCTTAGCGGTTATTAAGTTCTCGAACTGACCTAATAAATTAGTTTGAACTTCTGGTTCAGGTTGAACCGATTGTTCAGGAATAACCGCAGTTTCCGTAGTTGGATTATCTGCCATATTTACCTTTATTTTTTAATTAATTTACCAGTTTCCATAATAGATTTTAGCTGGTTTAAAACCGACTCGTGCATTTTAATCATAAAATATAATTTTTCGCGCGCTTCAGTATCTCTGATAGGACTGTTAACTATTTCGTCCATTAATTCTTTTTTTAATTTATCGTTAGCTTCTATAAAAATAGGATCTTCTAAAATTTTTTTAGCTTGTTCCGATTTTTTTAATTCTTCTTCTGGGGTCATCTACCTCTTGCCCTATAGGAATAAGTTCCTTTTTTGCCTTGTGGTTGTGCGTATGTACTTTCTCTATCTCTAGTTTGTGCTGGTGAGAAATAACCTGTCTTTTGTCTGTATTCATTAACCATTTGGCCTAAGTTAATTTTACCTTCTCTTTTTTTCTTAACTACTTCATCATATATTCTTTTTTCTTCATCCGTATTAGTATTTGTTAAAGCTGTAGTTGGTTCAGTGCCTTTTGTTTTACCGTATTTTTTAACACCATCATCTATGTATAATAAACCTTGTTTTGTTTTATCAACATTTGATAAATCCGTTTTACCAGAACCAGTAATATCAAATTGTATTCCAGAAGTATCAAATATAGGATTGCCTGACACACCTGTTATTATTCCACGTTTTGTTAATTCTTTTATCATTTTTTCACGTTTAGCTTCTTGTAATTTTCCAAATGCTAAAGTGAAATAAGGACTATATATTTGACCATCCCTTAATGTAACCATAGGACCTTTACTATCTAAAACACCTAACATAGAATTTTTGAGCCATCCTCTTTGTCTTAAATTTGCTAAATATTCTTCATTTGTCATGTTAGCAATTTCTTCATCAGTAGGAATAAAATTATCGTCAGTTGTAGTTCTATCTGTTCCTTCTATTTTAACTGGCTTTGGATCATTACTATCTTTTGCATTTGGATTAACACACATAGGATGATTAGCATTAGCTGGTACAGAACAAAAAGCATCCATGTCAAAATCACTTTCTGGAACATCATTATCTGGTACCATTGGATCAGTTGTAAAATTATACGGAACAGGATCAGCAAAATTCATTGGTACAGCGCCTAATGGTTGACCACCACCTCCTACAATATTAGAAAATAAAGATGATTGTTGGAATGGGATAAATGTTGTCATTACACCACACCCATACTAACTTTGGCTCTTAATTTTTCTCTCTCTAATTGTATGTCTGCTTGCATTTCCTGTTTCTTTAAATTTAATTCTGCCATCATTTCTTGTTTTTTAAGTTCTAACTCAGCTTCCATTTTTTCTTTTTTCAATTGTATGTCAGCCATGTTCTTTTCTCTATCAGCTTGTATTTGTTGCTGTGTTGCAATTAACAATGGGTTCTCCTGCATCGGATCTTTCTTTTCTTCTGGTGCTTCAGTTTCAGGATTAACAAAAAATTCTTGCGGTGATTTAAACCCTGCATTGTGAACCATACGTTCTAACGTATTATAGATTGTTTGTTCGTTAGCTAGTTTACTTCCTGCTTGTAATATTGTTTGTTGTATACCTAAAATTTGACCTAAAATTTGTAAACGTTGTTCATGCGAACCTGTTCCTAATCCTACATTTATTGTTAAGTTAAATTTATTTTTCCATTCTCTAGGATCTATAGGAACATATTTGTTTCTAATTTTTATTACTCTTTTATAATCTTGATATTGTGTTGTTAATTTTAACATACAATTCATTAGATCTTTAATTCCTGTTTCAGCAAATACTCTAGCAATTGTTTCAATACGTTGCCCTGCACTTTGCATCGCTTCTCTTACACCTGTTGCCGTTGTATGTGATTTTTGTATAGTGTTTGGATCAAGACCTTGTTGCATACGACTTATGCCTGAACGTTGTTCTTTTATCTGGTCCATTTTTTCCATCATGGCTAGACCTTCTTGCATAAAGTTTTGTGCTTGAAGTGGAACAACGGCATTAGGTGATTTTACTCTAACAATATTTCCTGCTCTTGATTGTAATAAGTCATCAAGATTAACCATACCATCTTGTGCTAACACTCTACTATTATTCATTAAGTAAGCGTTATCTAAACACTGACGAAGTAATACTGATTTTATTTGTTGAAGGTCCATAACTAAATCAGCGACAGACATCCCAAATAAACGATGTGGATTTATAATCGGTGTTAACGTTGAAAATGGAATATAAGATATTTCTTCAACATCTAATATTTCATTTGTATCACCAACAGTAATAACTTTTAATAATTCAGCAACACCGTCATTATCAATGTCGGTGCGAATATAATTTTCCATGAATAAAATTTCACGCATGGATGGATCTGCATTTTCATCCATATAACTTTCTTCATCAAATAAATTACGACTAATCGTTTCTTCATTCCATGTCGAATTCGCATACGATGGCAAATCTTCAATTTTTTTTCTATCGTACCCTTCACCAATTAATTCACTAACAGTTTTTTTTAATCTATGTGCTATGTAAGGTGCATCAGCTATTGTTTTTGCACGTTTAGAAATAAGCATTTCTTCGGGAGGAACGTTTTCAATGCAAATTTTTCCTGATGATGATTTTCTTTTTACATCAACATTAAATTTTATTTCTGTATCAGCCATTTCCCCTTGTTCGGTCATGACCATTTTATCTTCTTGTATTTCTTCTACATTCGTTACTTCTACATCATCATCTACTAATAATGCTTGGTATTCTATTTCTGTTAAACCTTTGTAAGACTCTTTTAAAAATTCATCTTCGTATTTATAATAATGTTTTATAAAACCATTTTTTTGAATTAACGCATCTTTGAACCAAGTATAAAAAATTTTCCAACCGTCATTATCTTTCATAATAATATGATTGATGTATTCGGTAGCTTGTTTTGATACTTCTTCATCTTCTTCCGAAACAGGTTCAAATTTAACGATGTCATCGCCTGCTGTGAATATACGAAGCAAGCTTGGTAAAACACTTTCTACAGCTTCTAGGACATCGGAAGATATAACCTGAGATCTGCCTTCTACTTCATTACCAAAAGGTTCAGAATTGTAATAATCTAACGCTAAACTACGTTCTTGAACGAGTTTACCATTCTGATACCCTAAAGCATCGGTAATTTCCCGCGTAATTGTACCCTTTAATTCTGCTTCTTTTTTTTTATTTAATTTCATTGATTATTAATCCGTTATAGTATAACACCGTTACATGACCAAAACTAAGTTTAGACAATTATTAAAATTACTTGGTATTTCCCAAGGTCAGCTTGCGAGGGAGTCAGGTATAACCAGAACTGCCGTCGGTAATTATTTTAATGGCCGTAGGCCCGTAAATAACTTGTTGGCTTGGGGTCTTGGTTTAAAACAAGATAATATGGAAAAAGATAAAAAAATTGCTAGACTATCCCAGAAGGTCCGTACTTTAAGTCAGAACTCCAAGAACTAGATTCATTTAATCCAATAGCCATATAACGCATGGCATCACAACTATTTGACTCTGGCCCGTGATAAGGTGTCGAGGTTATTTCTCCTAATTGATTTGTTTTCCATTTATATTGTTTTAAACAATTAATTAAGTAGTCACATTTAGCTTTATCAAACCAAATTCTTTTTAAAACCATTCTTAGTGCGTTTATACCGTCCTCAATTTTCATTTTTGGGACTGGTTGAATATACCATCCTAGACTGTGCGCTATTTCTTGTCTGCTTTTACCTGTACCTAATTCTTTAACAGAAATATCATGTCCTGCCCAATGTGAGTCATAGGTATAAGGTAGTTCTTTTAATTTGTTAGCGTAATATTCTAAACTTTCACCAGCACCTTCTAAATGATCTATTATATGAATTGCTGATCCTTGTTTTTGCACAAACACAATACTAAAAGCATCACGAAAACCAATATCAGAAAATGTTGTTACAGGTAACTCAGGTATATGCGGGACTGTTGTAATTCGTTTTTCGTTTTCAACCAATTGCATTGATTTACTATAAATACCGTTAACAACACCAGCATCAAAATCACACATAAATTCTGTAGCGTATTCTTCTGGACTCATCATTAATCTTAGATTTTCTAATTCGTCTTTAGGAATTATTTTTGTATCTTCTACTGTGTACTTTTTTACAAACCAATCTTTCTTATCTTTTTGATCCATATACATACGATAAAAAAAATTATGACCTGACGGAGTCCCGATTGCAATTAACCAACCAGTATTTTTGTCTAACTGGTGTCTATCTACCAAAGCTGGTCTTAATACTTTTGTAATTAAGTCTTGATGCAATAATTGACATTCATCTAAAATTACACCGTCCGCGTAAATTCCACGAATAGAGTCAACGCTAGATCCGTCTGCACCTAGTAATTGAATTCTACGTCCTCCAACCATATCACAGCGTAATTCTGTTTCATGATACGTTGTATAGGGAATATTTTTCGTTAATAATTTTAAATTATCCCAATGTATTTTTTTGACCTGTGAATAGGTAGCCGAAATAATATAATACCGAGGATTAGGTAAATTATTTTGAAAAGCTTTTTTTAACGTTTCCGCAAGGGCCCAATAACTTTTTCCAAATCTTCTATGACAAGGAAGCACGTTAAATCTTTTTATTTTTTTATGTAACTGTGCCTGATGTTTTCTCGGTTTATACGGTATTGTTACTGTAGTCATTCATACTTTCTGCGGGAAAATTCTTATGTAATTTTTTTTTGAATTTTTTTTGGTAATTCTTTTAAATGAAATAACGGTACACTAGAAGCTGTATGTGTTTTTCCTGAATGTAATTTGCCGTTTGGCATTTTATGATAATTTCCTTTAAATAATTTACCATCCTTAGTAAAATGCTTTATGTTTTTACCCATTATGATAACTTCTTACTAATCCACATATTCTTAACTAAAGATGTTTTTTTACCAAACTTCTTATCTGCTTGTGCTTTGACTGATGCATATCTAGGATTATTCTTATTTGTTTTTGGTTTACCTAAGTTCTTAGGTCTTGGTTTTTCCCAAACTTGTTTCATATAATGACTCCATGAATAAAATTACCCTATAAAATTTTGGAACTCCTGAATAAGGTGCTCAAAGTATTAAAAGGGGATGGCTAAAATTAATACAACTTGCCGATGGGGTGCCCAACCGCAGAAAACAGCCAAAAAATAGTAAATATTTATAAAAAAGGATTAATTGTCCTATCATATTGGCTAAAATCAGCCATTTTTTGACATTTTTCTCAAAAATAATGTAATTTTTTAAGATCTCGTGAGGATTACAGACTAAAAAGACTGCTTTTTTGGGTCTATTATATTATTTACCCAATAATCCTGCCATTTATCCGTAACCGTTACTTACCGTTACTTATATCTTTTGCTTCTTTTAACCCTATTTTATTTAGTTTTGACTTCTTTTTGTTCTTTATTACTCTTTGTCTGTACTTTGATGTTCCTAGATCTTTTGCTACTTCGTTGCCCTTCACTATATCCAAGTATTTTATTAAGGCCAATCCTATGCTCATTTCTCGAAACTAACTTTGATCTCTCCACCATCTATTCCTGATATTTCTAATTGATCTTTATTCCCGTATACTCTTGGTGCTAGCTTACTTGCTCGGAAGGTTTGAAGGTTGATGTGATGACGCATCATATTTACATAGTCACGGTTAGTTCTCCCCGCTTTATTTTCTTCTTTACTTTCCTCTAATGCTTTTGAAGATAGTTCTTCAGTTTCCGCCATCATCCATTCAATGCCGTCTGCTTTTGCTTCAGTATATCGTTTTCTTAGATCTGCGTCTTTACCTAACCATTGTCGAAATGACTCCCAATGAACGCCTTGGTTCTTTAATGCTTTTTTAATGCTGACTCCATGCGCTAGTTCATTCATTATTTTATCTATTAATTCGTCAGTCTTTATGCTCGGTCGTCCTATTTTTTCCATTATCTCTTATATGTAATCCGCAATACCACGTTCTCATGTAGTCGTTGCTGTAAATACCTGTTTCGTCACAATATGTGCATTTTTGATGTTTCTGTTGTTCTTCCCGCGTTTTTTTGAAGAACCACATTCCCTCAATGTAAAGTTTTGCTTTGCGCTTCGCCATGGAGAGCCAATAAGTTATTGCTAAATAAATCAGCTTCATCTTTATCGGTAAAACCGTGTATTTTAACGACAACGATTGGTTTATCGTCCTCATTCTGCCTTATTACTGTAAACTCTAAATTTTCTGGGTCGAAAAAAAGCATTTTTTAATAATTCCTCGGTTTCAAAGTGTTTTAAATGGCGCTGAACTTTTAGTCTTTTATATAAATGTTTAACAAAGTCTGGATTGGCGTCAGCATAATCCGATACAGTGTTTAAATCGTCGTTTTTCATCCATTTAAGCGCTTCTTGTTGATTTATGCGGTTAGAGTAGCTTACGTTTGGAAATAGTCCTAAAGCGTCTAAAATTGCTTGAATTATGACTGACCGCCAAAGTTTTATCTCTGGTGTCATTGTTTTCCTTGATTTTTAACGGATTTCTAGTGTTAGCAAGTGTTTACATTAGTTTTCCACACTTTCAAACCATTACAAAACATGAACATTCATTTTTTTTTATAACGTTGTTGACATGTAACATTGTTATATGGTACAACATTGTTATAAACAAAAAGGAGAATGACGATGAGTGCATATCAAGTAGATGAAAGAGTATTAGGCGATGTAATGAAAGCTGTTAAATTAGCTGGAATTCATGGTAGAGAATACAAAGGTGTTGAGAAACATAAAATGGGTGCAACAGAAACACCAAATTTTTATGCTCAACAATTATTAAAATGGAACCGTTATAGTTTAGAACAACGTTATCCAGACGACGCTAAAGAATTATTTTTTGACGTTAATTTTGATAAAATAGTTACACATTCTAAATCTATTATAAACAATAATAAGGCACAAATGCTTAAAAGTTTTGAGTGCTATATGTATCAAACATGTGAAGGTGATAGTACACAAAAAGATTGGTACAAAGTTTTAGACAGTATTAAAGATCAATTAGCTTACGAATTAGCGCATCAGCATCCTATGTATGCTAATTCTAAGTGGTAAACTGGTTAAAGGTTGCCTTTGAGTTTATTGTCTGGGTAGCTTTTACTTCCTGTTTTATTTTTCTAATTTATTTTGTGATCTAGGGCCTTCGGGCCCTATTTTATTTTAAAGTGTTCTACTAATAATTCTAAACCTTCTCTAAGTTTATCTATTTTTTTTCCCGCTTTTTTATCAGCTATACAACAGTCCCATAATATACTTTGATAGTTTATGGCGTGCATTAATGCTTCATGTAATATTTGATAACTGTCTATTTTATCGACAGCAATATTAGTTTTAGATCCATGACTCATAACTAAAAAACTTTCCCAATTTGGTGTTACTCTTTCATGTATGTTTGCTCTATCACCTAACGTTCTAATCATAGCACCAGCTAAATATCTTTTTTCATTACTTTCTCTATTAATAGGATTTAATAATTTACGATTACGGTAAACAACTAAAATATGATCGTCTACACGTTGCAAGTGTCGTTGGTCATTATTTGGATAAACAATATGAAATCTAGCACCATCAGTTGTTCTAATTAATTCATTTTTCTTTTTATCCTGAATTAATATTGATGAACCAAAATCAGAAACTTGTACTTTTCTTTTTTTTCGTCTTTTTACCATTGTTTGAATTCTTCCTCGGTTATTAAATTTTCTTTTCTCATTCTCTGGACCATCGTTTGATCTATGTACGTTGAACGAATTCCTTTTTTTACAAATGGCACATATTTTTTGTAATCATCAACTTTTGGCGTAAAATTAATTTTTTCTTCCTCCATATTATAATGATCCCAATTTTCATTATTAATCCAAGTGTTAATCATTGGTGTAGATAAATTTTTAGATTTTTGGTGGTCCGAATAATGATTATATGTATTTAAAACTTTCTTTAGTAACTCTTGATTCTTTTCGTTTTTTTTATAAAACGACCTGACTTTTGGTTTACTCCCTTTATTTCTTCCAATAAACTTAAACGACGTCCACCACTTTTCAAAAGCAATATCATCTATATTATTATTACCTTTATTATTTCTTTTATTATTCTTGTTATTAGTTGGTGCATCGTTTGGTGTATCTTGATACTTGTCATAATGGCAGATTGTAAGGATATCTGGTGCATCAGATGGTGCATTAGTTGGTGCATCGGTTGTAATAGTCGAAAATTTTTTTAATTTATCTAAAAAACGCTGTACCCTAGACTTATCCCATCCCCAAGCTTCAGCCATATAAGTATGAGAACAACATAGTTGGCCACGTCTTAAAAATATTTTTATATTTTTTATTCTATATTCTCGATCGACAAAACTTGCTTCTAAAAGCATCCATAAAAAAGCACCCTTTTCACAAAACTCTTGACCGCGTTTTTGTAACGCTGGATGATATAATATACTTCGATCAATTTTAATGTAACCGTTCATAAAACAATTAAAGTTCTTTTTTTATACATTGTCTTTGTAATCCAACCTCTATTTTCCAAACTTAAAATATATCTTGCTACATTGGATTTACTTTTGAATTTTGTACCTTCCATAATATTTTCATAACTGGGAGATAAACCGTTGTTAGTATCAATGTAGTTTTTAATAAAATCGAAAACGATTTGCATATTCTTAGTAAGGGGTATTTTAGCAATCACTTGATCGCAATATGGACATTTCATTTTTTACCCTTCTAAGTCCTAAAATTTTAGAGGAGGGTCACTACTCCCTCCTCCTATTCACACAATTAATAAAGTTATTAACTATTTATTTCTCACTTATTGTTCAAAATTAGATAGTTTATCCCTTCATTTTCCCCTTTATTTGGTTCCTAGATTTGCAAGAACATAGGAATTTGTTAGAAAAGCGGGAATATTCTTATCCAACGGTGAACAAAATATATTTTTTTTAATATTTGTCAAATATCTTTACAATGTCATTATTTATGTATATTGAAATGTTAAAGAACATTTGACAACTAATCACAAGGATGTAACTTTATGTTAGATATAGATAATTATAGCACTCACACTCAAATGGTTAAACAAAAACAATTTAAAAGTAAAACAGAATTGGGTCAAATATGTTATGACTTAAATATTAGTGGTAGAGAGTTAACTAGGTTACTAAATAATAAGGGTTATACAATAACAAATACAACTGTAGCCAATCATTTAAAAGGTGAAAGTATAAAAGTTCATGAGTTAAAATGGTATCATGAAATATTACAAAAAATAGATCACAATATTTCATTTGGTAAATTAATTGGTAATTCTGTGCCAAAATATGCGATACAATTTGAAGAAAACACAGAATCCAGTTTTTTAACTACAATAAATTTAATTGAACAAAAACCAAAGGCCGTTTTAATGTTTGGACATGCAGAACAAAAACCACAGGTAAAAGCAATTCTTTCAACAATATTAGGTCCTGAATTTCCACACATAAAATTTTTTTCTACAATAAATGATACAAATTTTAAAAGAGGTTTTGCAGTAATTGTTAATGAAGATAATTATTCTTTTCATACTTTTGTTACTAAAAATGATGGTAAAAATAATATTATAACTCGCAATTTTCTTACTAATAAAGATGAGGAGTTTAAAATTAAGAAGATATACCCAACTATTTCAATAAATTTTAGACAAGAAGATTTTGAAATAACTGACATATAAAAATTTAAATTACATTGTAAACTTTTATTGACAAATCATTTTTAAATGAATATTTGTTTAAGAACATAGATATTTGATAGTCAAATATTTATGTGTCGGGGGAATTCCCTGTCGTTTTAAGAATAAAGGGTGGTGTTGAAGCACCACCCTAACAAAAAGGACAAAGACCGATGAAATCTAAATCCCAAGAAATATTTATCACACATGATAAATTTTTACAAATACAGGGTATTAGAACACGTTTAGATCTAATTTTTAAAGATATAGATAAATTGCACCGAGAATGTCCTAAAGGTGCTTTAAAAGAAAATTTTGGTATAGTTTACGACTCAGGATTAGAATTATTAGATAACTTAGATAGCATAATAGAAAATAAAATTCCTAAAGGTAATACAAGTTTTTCTGATGAAAACGAAAGTTACGGGGGAACTATTTAATGCCTACTACACCTTATAAAGTAAATGGTAAGCGCGTTCCTTCGACGACAACTATTCTTAGCCGTTTTAAAGATGCTACAGGTTTAATTATATGGGCCAACAATCTTGGCTTAGAAGGTAAAAATTATTTTGATGAACTAGCCAAAGCTGGTGACATAGGTACAGATTTTCACGATTTAGCAGAATTATATATTAAAGGTGAAGAACCACCAGTAGCCGATGATCCTGTTGTCCATAAAGTTTTTTTAATATTTAAAGAATGGTGGGATAATTATGAATGTGAAATAGTTTTTACTGAAAAAAATTATGAAAATGAAAATTTATTAATTGGTGGTTGTCCTGATTTATTAGTTAAAAAAAATAACCGTTACATTTTAATAGATTTTAAAACAAGTAAATCAATTTATCCTGACCATCTCATACAACTTTCAGCATATAGTCAGTTAATAAAAGAAGGTGATGATATAACTATAGATGAAGCTATCATTTATAGATTTCCAAAAGATCCTGCTGAAGATCAACCTGAAATAAAAAAATTTACCCCTGATGATTTAAAGGTAGGTCTAAAACAATTTAAAATTTTTAGACAAGCTTTCGACATAGATAAGCAAATTAAAAAAATAACAAGGAGAAAAAATGACTGAAAAAGTATTACAAGCAATTGAAACAGCTAGAAAAGATTTTAAAGTGTTAAATAAATCTGGCGAAAATAATTTTTTTAAAAGTAAAAATGGTGAGCCACATAAGTTTAGTACATTGGATGATATATTTACATCGTGCAAAGAAGCATTAGAACAGCAATCAGTAAGTATTTCTTATGTCTGTGAATATGATGAAGGTTTAAATTTTTTAAAAACTATTGTTACTCATATCCCTAGTGGTCAATATTTATCATCAAGATCTATTATAGGTCATCAAAATTCAACACCACAGCAAGTTGGTTCGGGAATAACCTATTTTCGTAGATACCATATTCAAGCGATGTTAAATTTAGAAGCAGATTTTGAAGATGACGGCAATCAAGCATCAGGAAAAAATACAAATGAATTTTATTCTAATCCAAAAAACAACATGAAGAACAATGGTTACAATAGATAAAGTTTCATTACCTTTTATACCTAACTACGATGGCGGGGTGATGATCGGAACGTATAGGTTAGGTAAGTTAATGTTATTCACGGTGAGTCCATTAAGTTTATGCGTTCCATTAACAGATAACGAGGAGTTATTATGAAAGAAAAACAATTTTTAAATGGATTATATATCAATCCTCCACCACCTAATCTTGATTGGTTAGTGTGTAAGATAGGGATAGATGTTCAACAATTATTACAGACATTACAAAATTCTAACGAAGATAGAATTAATTTAGATGTTAAACAAAATGATAATGGTAAGTATTATGCAGAAGTAAATACTTGGAAGCCAGATCAAAGTAACGACCAAAACAATAATCAAAATAATTATCAAAATAATAATAATTATAATAACCAAGGTGGCAATTATAATAATCGTAATAATTACGGACGTCGTTAAATGGTTACTGCCCGACTCCTTGTAAGACGTATCAGTCTACCCCCTCCTTGTAGACTATGTATAACCTTACGTCTAATATTAAACAGGGCAGATGCCTCGTCTATTACCAGCGAGGTCTTATGATAGCTAATGATCCTAACTTCAAAGAAGATTTTCAGAAAGTTATCAAAACATTAGATGGTGTGCTTAAAGATAATGCGAAAGTTCATTCAGCGACTTTTGGTTTAGCATTAACCACATTTTTAACACACCATTTAATGAAAACCGCACCAAATGATTTTGTGATTATTCAAACATTATTTGCACCATACTTAGAAGCAAGGAATCAACAAATTAGAAATGAAAGTAAGAAAGAGTAATATTATGTCTTATTTTATAGAAGCTATTAAAGAAAAATTTTGGCCAAGTTTTATTAATCGTAAAAATAAATACAAATGGATTGGTGTTCATTCTGTGAATAATGCTAATCCAAATCATAGGGAATATACAATTGTTAAAAAACAAAAATCTAAAGATAACTAAGGTTGAAAAGAAAAAACACAGTGTACTTACTTTATATGACGATACAAAAAAAATGGCGGACGTTGAAGGTAAAACACCAGTTATTGCTCTTTGTCAAAAACATAGAAAAGGTTTTTGGATCGTTGCCCATGCAAACGATTTGGAAAAAATAATTAATGCAAGAAATAATAAGAAGTAAATCACATCAAAAACACGTCGCTTCACAGCCATGTTTTTATACTGGTATTACAGAAGATGTGCAGTGTTGCCATGTAAAATTTTTAGGTGAACGTTTTATGATGGGTAAAAGAGTTTCTGATATTTGGACCATACCTATGTATTACAAACTACATGAACAACAACACCAGCATAATGAATTAGAATGGCATTTACATAGATTGCTTGTCAGTCCAATTGCAAAAAAATATTGGTCCACTTCACCTGATAAAAAAATTAGAGAATTATATGAGTCAAGAAAAGTTTTTATTACCTAATATTATACCTATTGAACGCCAGTCATTAGGTCAGTTAATAAATAAAGTAACTGAATATAGAGGTATATGTCGTGCTAAATTACATACAGCAGAACGATTATATAAAAGTAATGTAAACAGTTTAAAATTACAGCATGTTAAAACTAATCCTATTTCTAAAAGTGAATGGTTAGCAACACAGGATAAAGAATTTACTACTTATAGTATTGAGTTAGAAAACATAGAAAAAGAATATGCAAGATCAGAAGGTATGCTTGCAGAAGTATTACATCATCAAGAAACATTAAGACAAGATAAAGCTTTAGAACGCGTAAAAATAGAAAAAGGTATTTATGATATTACCTGAGTTAAATAAAACAATTACATTAAATGATGTAGAATATAATGTAGGTATACATCTTGCGTGGCAACGCTTTGAAACATGCGATAAACATAATGTCGTTAATCGTAAATTAGCATCGCGAAAAACAAATAAAGAAATATCTGAGATTGGCGCGCTATCGGAAATTGCATTTTGTAAGATGGTCAATGCTTATCCTGACTTTAGTTATCATCCAAGAAAAGGATCAGCCGATTGTCATGTAAATGGTTTAGCGATAGATGTTAAAGTTACAAAAGTCGATACTGGTCAACTGTTAGTAACCCCTAAAAAAAAGATAGACGGTGGGATAGATTTATTTGTGTTGCTTACAGGGTTAGGTAGAAAATTTACCTACAAAGGGTGGATGTTTGCCAAGGATATATTTCAAGATAAAAATATGTCAGATCTTGGTTATGGTCCAACTTACGCTATCCCCCAAGAAAACTTATACACAAGGATGAGAGTAATATGACCGATGAAATAAAACATTTAAGAAATCAATTAAAGATTATTAGCAAGGATAATGAAAAATTATCTTTTGAAAATCAAGAACTAAAAATACATGACACTTTTCTTGTTCAAAGATTAGATAGATGGGCCGATAAAAATTTTGACCTACGTTTAAGAATAAGGGACCTAGAACAAGAATTGCAGTCATTAAAACCAAACTTTTTAAAGGAGAATGACAATGCGGGATCTAGTCAAGAAAAGAATTAGCGAGAAAAAATATCGCGAATTAAATTACAAATCGACAGCGCCAATAAAACAAAAGAAAGTTATGAAAAAATGTACTTTATGTCCAGCAACTTATCAAAGCGTTTCCAAGTTTGATAGGTTCTGTGTTCAATGTAGATACAAGGTTAGTAATTATTATGTCTAATCAACAACACGTTTTATACCTTCGTTATCTTGCTATATGCAAAGAACTAAATGAAAGATGGGTTGGTATGGATGATGATATAAGGGAAGCTGTTATTAATGAGTGATCCTGTAAATCATCCTGAACATTACACATCAGGTAAAAAAGAATTTCTAGAAATAGTAAAAGATTTTTTGAGTACCGATCAAACTACTGGTGCTTTAATATTTAACATATTAAAGTATTTGTTTCGGTATGAGAAAAAGAACGGCTTGGAGGATTTGCTCAAAGCCGAGTTTTATTTAAAAGAATTAATAAAACTAAAGAAATCTGGGGGTTGATCCAGCAGTCGTTTTAAGTCCTAGACTGTGCGACCCCTAGTTTTTTTCCCGAATATAGCACAAATGACCCCCTAAAAAGGCATAATATAACGTTGTTATAGTGCTTGCCAAAGCATGAACATTTGTATAAAACCTAGGTTATCTAGGGGAGTATGGTGCCCAAGGGCGGAATCGAACCACCGACACGAGGATTTTCAGTCCAGTAACGAGGGGTAGATTTAGCACCATATCAACAATTTTCTCTTAGATAACACAAGGAGATAAAATGAAATACATAAAAGAATATACAAAGAAAGACGGTAGTAAAGTTTTTCATGTATCAATTAGACTGCAAGGCGTGGAAATTGCTGAAAAATTTTTTGACAAAGATCTTGCTAAAAAATTTATTAATCACACTTTAACAGACATTGACCGTGAGAAAATTGGTTATACTAAAAATGAATGTTTTGAAACTTTGGCTAGAATGTATCAAAACAAAGTATTACCAAAACATAAACACGAAATTATTGAAGTTCGTATGGTGAATAAAATAATTCGTGATTTTAGATCACAGACTAATAATAATGATGGCTTATTATATTTAAAAGATACGGACATAGCTAATTATGTTGAGGACCTTGAACTGAGATTAAAACCTAGTTCTATTCATAAAAGAGTTAACCGTATTAAACAAATCTATGAATATGCAATTGATAAAAAGAAAATGAAAATTAAAAATCCTGCTATTGATATTGCAAAGCCAGAAGCATTGAATGATGAACGTGATCGTCGTCCGTCGTTTGATGAATTGAAAGCTATTTATAAATACGGGTCGTCTGAGTTATGGGCCTGTGTGAAGATTGCTATATATACTTGTATGCGTAAAGCTGAATGGATTAACCGCGATTATTCTTTTGAAAAGAAAAAGAATGGTACGTTATTAGTTCTTAAACATCATAAGACCGATAAATATGTTGGAACAAGAAAGCTACCAATAAATGATAGAGCACTTAAACTTATGATGCGTAATGATATTCCATCGTACGAAGCATTAAAAAGTCAATGGCAACGTCTAATGAAGAAGCTTAATATTCATGACTTACGTTTTCATGATATGCGCCACGAAGGAATAAGTCGTTTATTTGAAAAGGGTTGGTCTATCCACGAGGTCGCTTTAGTTAGCGGTCATAAAGATTGGAAGATGTTAAAACGTTATACTAACTTGCGTCCTGAGAGTTTGCTGGGGAAACTAAATTAAGTTCTTCCCCGCAATCTTGACATTCATAGACCTCGGTTTTAGAAAAATCTGACTCTCTCGGATTTTGCCAATCGGGGTCTAAGATAATATGAGAAACATTATAACTGCCACATTTACACTGCATAACAACGTTATACAGTAGCAGTATCTAAAAGTCCAGCGTCGATGTTATTAGGTGGTAAAATATCAGCTTTTGACAGCATTAGTATATCTTTAAACCAGCTTTCATTTACCATTTGTTTTAAAATTTTAGACATATTAGGTGCTAATTCTTTTGTTTTAGCAGGGTTAGTTAGATAACCTTTTATAAAATCAGCTAATAATTCAACGTCTTTCATTCTATAGTTAACTGTACTTTGATGTCCTTCTAAAACTTTACTAGGTATATTACCTTGATATTTTTTTAAGTAAGCATCATCCCATAAATTAGGACGCATTATTTTTGATACTTCAGCCATTTCTTTTGTAGCTACACCTACACTATATTCAGTACCTTTTAAAAAAGTAGGAATATCATCTACTGCTAATTGAAAATGTAATAAGTGTCCTAGTTCATGCGATAATGTATTTAGTTCTGCTACACTATAAGGAACTTGATTAGGACTATCCATTCTCATACCAAGATCTAATTTTTGTCCATCTTTTTTAAATGCGTTATTAGTTCTATCTACTAAACCCATAACGTTAGAGTTTTTATCAAACTGTCTATGACTTGTTCTAATGCCATCAGATAAAATATAAGATAATCTTTTTATTTCATTAGGCATTAAATTTATTTCGTTGCCGTCAATTGTTCCTGCTACAAACTTAGCATCAATTTGATTACCGTCTTTATCTATAAATGTTGTTCTTTTTGGTAATGGGTCACGTCCCATTTCTGCCCAGACTTTATTTAGATCTTCTAAATCTATATCGTCTAGTCTTGCTTTAATTAAAGACTTATCTCTAAACGTTTGTCCTTCACTTATTATTATTTCTTTTGCTATGATTTGCTCACGCATTTTATTTTCTAACTTAGATTGTTTATCTTTATCTACTTTAATCCCGTACCAAAGATTACCTTTGTCACCTTCCCATTTTTTACCTTTAGTATACCAATCATATTCAAAAATTATTCCTGACTTAATATTATCAGGAACGCTTTCATCTAGGAATAAACCTTTTGTATCATCTAAATCATATTTAATAGCTTCTGTGACGTCAGTTTTTTTTCCGTCTTTTTTTGTTTTGACATTTCCGCGATTTACAAATCCTGTTAAGTTTGGATTAGCTAATAAACCTTCCATAAGATGACCTTCTACAGCGTCACCAAAATCAGCAGGGTCCATTTCAGGTGAATTATACATTAAAGAAGAAAGATTACTTTGTTGTTCTTCAGGTAATAAACCATATAACCCTTCAGCCGTATCACCAGTAAATGCAAAAGGTAACATACCTGTTGCCATCGCATAATTAAAACCTTGTTCACCTGTCTTTAATGCGGAACCAAGTAAACCTTTGTTAAATCTTTGTACGCCTGCTAGTAATGGATTGTCTGAATATTCTTGTCCAGTGAGAGTTAAATTATTATCTAATAAACTATCCATGTAAGGCGTTTTATTGGCGCCTGTAAAATTCTTAACCGTTCTTAGGTCTAGAAAATTTTCCATGAATATTGTTCTCCAAAAATTTTAAGAACCAAGGATTATCTTTAAAGACAGTCATTAGTCCATTTGTTATTGAGTTTACGACGATTTCCTCGTTCGTATCGACGCTTAACGCATTACCTTCACACGTTAAACTATGTTCATACACTATTGCATGCAACACCTCATGAAGCAGTGTATTAGCAAAATCTGATGGTGTTAAATCTTTTTGTATTTCTATCTTGTTAGCACGGTGTTGATATTCTCCGTAACAATCTGTTTGTTTAGAAAAGTCTGAACGAACAAGGTCGATGGCTATGTCCTTATATCCAACTTTTACTTTGGAAGGACAGTTCATTTAGAATATTCCTAAAATTATCATGATTACTATTACTCCTAATGCAACAACAACAATCTGATATTTCTTTTGTAGGTTTTTAAACCATTCAAAGTATTTCATAATACCTCCTATTTTTTAAAAAATTTACTTGCACCTTTAATTCCAAACGATGCGCTTACAATTACGCCTAATGTGTATTTATACCAATCAGGAGTTTGAGATAAAGCTTGGAAACCTCGTTCAACATATTCAACCGTAAAAGGTAAAAAGCATAATAAAAGTGGAATTGAAAATAAAATTGTAAGGTATTCATCTTTCCAACTACCTTGTGTATTTTTTATTGCTTCTAAATCCCAATCAGCTTCACCCTTAATTTGCTGGTGCATAAGTTCAGTCTTAGCTTTTATCTCAGTAACTTTTTGTTCTGTTTTTGCTTTTTTTGTATCTATAAAACCTTTTACGCTTGTTGATACAATGTCTACAACTGGACCTAATAATAAGTTTAACATAAAATAATTTTCCTTTTCTTAAAAAAAATATCCACAGGATAAAAAAAATTTTTTTTGAAGCTATGCTTTAAATAATTTTTTTGTGTTTAACGGTAACTCCTCATTTATTGAGTGTAACATTGTTATACCTATAACAGCGTTTTTGACTTTTTATAAAATTCATGATATACTATTTTTAATTTAATTTTAACAAAAAGGAGAAACTGATGATAAAAATTGAATTAAGTATTAAAGAAAGAAATATGTTAATTCATATTTTAAAAAAATATGAACATCAAATAGTAAATGATACTGAAATGATGGACGCATATAAAATAACAAGGGATCTATCTGGTATTCAAGTTAAAAATTATATTTTACATCTAGAAGATCACGAAGCTAAAGACTCTTTTAAGTATTCAGACTTACATAAGTTTTTAGATAAAATTTATAATTAATTAAAAGGAGTCTAAATGGATTATATAAAAAAACAATATATTTTAGGTGGCAAAAAAGTTGTTGATCTAAAATATTATAAATTGCCAGCAAAATTAAAATTACAAGCTATTAAAATATGGCAAAAAGGTTGGAAAGATCATCCAATGGGTAATATGAATTTTGTTTGTACTTTAACCAAAGAAGGTAAGCCAAAAAAAATAATTACCCAATCTGCTGACGTTTCTGGCGAATTAAGTAAATTGTTATCAATTGGTTAATCTATATCTTCGTAAAAATGATGAACCCCTATTTTTGTAATGGGGGTTTTATCTTCTGCCCACTTAGGTTCTTTAATATAATCAGCATAGTAATGAGTTGCTTTACCAACATTACTTTCTTTGCTACCATCTAAAACATTATTAGCTATCTCAATAAAATCTTTTATATCTTCCTGAGTTAACTTTTCCATTTTTTCTTTGTTAGGATCATCTTCGTTCCAACATGAAAACTGCCATTTCTTTTTACATACACCTTCTAAACTATCTGCACTAAACCACTTATTAGAGTCAAACCTATTTTTTATTACATGGCCAATTGCATATTGACCTTCATCACTTTCTCCTCTTGCTTCACCCCAAATTGTTTGGGCCATAACTAACACGTCAGACTCGTCCATTCCATTTCCCTTCATCGTTTAAATACATTGGTTGTATAATTGGTGTTCCCTCTATCAGCATACCAACTGATAGTATTGGTCGTTTAATAAATAACTTTTGATATTTCATCGCGGGTGCTTTTGGATTAATTAAACATCCTGTACTCATAGCAAAATTTAATGATGATGGGGAGGACCACCAACTAACATTTGCTGAAGTATGAAAGTGCCCAGTAATTAATGAACATCCTAGTTCCTTAGAACTAGATAAAACATTTTGTTTAAAATTGTGTGTTAAAAAAACTTTATGATTGCTTGGGAGAGTTAAGAGGTATTTGTCGTGCCAACGCCAGTTTGCTTTTATTTCAAAGATGTCGTTTAAATCTTTAAGCATGCTTCGTGGAATTCCAAACCGTTCGGCTTTACGTTCAATGCGTAGATCGTGATTGCCTTTTAATATATCCATATCAGGAAATATTTTTTCTAGCTTTCGTATTTCTTTAGTAGCTTTACCTATTTCAAATACAGGTGACTCTACTTCTGGATCACTAGGTCGTTCTACCTGAACTGATGCAAGATCTACAAGATCACCAATTGAAAACACCCTAGTAAATTTATATTTCTTTTTTAATTTAGTTAAAAAATCAATTGCCTGTGGGTGTTGATAAGGCATGTGCAAATCTGAAATTATTAACACGCGATTATTTTGTTTCATTGTAACCTCAGAAACAGTCCTAATTACTCAACAATTTTATAAATACCCAGATCCCGCTAAGTATAGACCCTATAAAAAGTGTTGTTCTTATGGCTGACTTTCCCGTCGCCATTTCTTCTTTTAATTTAATTAATTCTTGTCGGTTTTCTTTAACCTCAATTTTTATTTCATCTAATGAACGAATAACATTCTCAATTTGTTTTTCCCAATCGGCCATCTAGGTACCTGTATGTTTAAATTTTGGAATAACGAATGACTCAAATTCTAAACAATGTGCATCAACTTTATTTGTTAACTTAAATAAATCAGATTTTCTTTCATAAGTGTTTTTAAAAACAACTAAGTTTTCCATACATATTTCTTCTGTTTCAAAAAGTACAGCATTGTATCTAACGGATGGCATTTCGGGAGAGTGCATAAAAGCCACCATTAACCAAACTTTCATCATTAGTTTTGTAAAGGGTTACTGTTTTGTGTTTTTATTTCTTCAATTAAAATGCCGTGTAATTCATTTTCTTTTTGAACTACGGCAATTAATTTATTTAATTCATTAATAAGATCTCTTACTTTACCAAATTCTTTAAATGTTTTATTTGATGTTTCAGTTATGTTTAATTGCAATTGCTGGTCAGCGTCGTTTATGTCGTCGATTAAATCTTTTATGTCTGCTTTAATACCAGCCATATCATTTAATATATCATCGTTAGTGTCATTATCTCTAGCCATCCATTCATCTTCTAAGCCAGACATTCGATCTAATATTTCTACTTCTAAATTAGAAATTTTTTCATTGATTGGACTTAAATCTACAGTTTCATTAATTACAAACTCTTGACCTTCTATTGCATCAAGACGTGTATTGAATTCACCCCACGCATAAAAACCACCACCTATAGCGCCTATGACTCCTATTATAGATGCGTAACTTGTCAATTTATCTATCATAATAATCCTTTTAATTTTTTTAGTTCAATCATAATTTTTAATTTATTAACTTTAAGATCGTAAAGTTTTTGGTTGTGCTGACTTATAGGATCGGTGCTTATATAATTATCTAAAGTAATACCTGTGTAAATATTACCATAATAAAAACCTAAATCAGTTTGTATAAATAATGCGTTATCGACGTCAGAATAAATTTGTTGAGGTTTATAGAAATCATTTTTTGTATAAACTTCTAAAGCGTTATTGTTACTAAATAAAGTTATCTCCTCAACCTGAATATTAATATTATCATTAATATCTATTTTAAGATCTTTACTTACTACTTCAATTTCTTCGCTTTCTATTTCTTCTATTTCTTCAACCTCATCAATTTTTTCTGACTCAATTTCTTCTTCTAATATCCCTTCGGTTTTCTCGGTTTTGGTTTCTTCTTCCAAAGTGTCATTTGTAACCTCCTCTGTTTTTTCTTCTGTTATTTCTATTTCTTCTTCTTCGATGACAGCAGTTTCTTCTTCTGCCACTTCAACCTCGTCAAGTTTTTCAACGGTGTCAAATTCTTCTATCTCAGCTTCCGCTATAATTTCTTCAAATTCTTCTAAATCTATTTCTTCTAGTTCTTCAAAATCTATTTCTTCTAAATCTTCTAAAGTTATATCTTCAAATTCTTCGAAGATTATTTCTTCAAAACCTATGTCCTCTATTTCAGGTAAAACTTCTAAAATTAAAATTTCTTCAAGATCTAATTCTTCTAGTTCAATAAAAACTTCTTCAAAGTATATTGTTTCAAAGTCAGTTATTATTTCATCAATAATTATTTCATCTATAAAACTATTATCTATAACAATTTCGTTTAGATCTTCTGTAATTTCATCAGATAAAACAATAGGATTGTACGTCATGTTTAATGATGCACCTAAAAGATTAGGTCCTTGTCTTGATTGATTTGTATAATTATTATCAGTTCCAGACCAAGACCAATCTACGATGTTTGAGCCAACACCTAAATAAGTAATACTATCATTATATTGACCGCAAGCATTAGTTATTGTTCCAGATGTAGAACTTGGATAACCATTACAGTTGCCTTGAAATCCAGTAATGTCAGTTCTTGTTTGTGTAGATGTGCTAAGTACACTGCCGTTACTATCTTTTAAAATTACAATAGTTGTATGACTATCGTTTGCACCACCTTTAGACTCACAGTTGCCTTCTGCACTTTCACAGTTTGCGACATCAACATAACTATTTAATGTTATACCGTTGTCTAACATTGGTTGTGTTATTGTATTGTTTGTTAAACCAATATCATTCACACTTACGGTTGCGGTCCCTGTTACTTCAAAATCTCCGCCAACGTCATATTTATAACCACAGTTAGCTTGTGCGTCAGGACAAGTAATAGTAAATCCATTTACAACAGATCCATTGGAAACATATCCGCTTGACCCATCATTAATCATGTCAGTAGTATTGGACCCCCAATCTACACCATCATTAACATTAGGTAATAAATTTCCAGTTGTTTCAGAATAAGCAAAACTAGTTATGAACGTTAATAGTAGGGCCAGTATAAGTTTCATTTTTTGCTTTATCCTTAATAATTTTTTTATCTACTTGTTCCATGTATTCGACCCTAGCTATGTACTCTTCATAGTCAGGTCTAAGTTTAGGATATTTTTCCCAAAGTTCCCTTGCTTCAGGTCCTATGACTCCTTGAAAAGGACAAGGTGTATTAGCTTCCATAAAAGCAACAAAGATTTCTTTTTTTTGACAAAGTAAAGTAATCGCTGGAACGTTCATTTTTAGGTCCATTAATAATTTAGAATATTTTAAGCGAATACATTCTTTATCGTAAACATGTTTACCACCTGAGATCCCAACAAATGTTGATGATACAGAACCACTAACTCCCATAGAACAAACGTCTTGACTCATCGCGGAATAAGAAGGTGAGTTAGCTGAGTTAACTGGTATTTGTGATGCTGTAGAGGAATTAGTTGTTGTTGCGTTTGTGGTGTTTGTTTGTCCGCCTGAATAAGTGTTGTTAGTTGTCATGTTTCCATCAATTAACGTATTAGAACCACTTGAATTAGTTTGTGAATTATTTGCTAAGAGAGGTTTCGCGAGAACAGATAAAAAAATTAAAAGTGTGATGGTTAATAAATTAAAAAAAATTATGCGCCACATGACTCACA
>CAACVD010000272.1_pt1 | contig 24859 bp, 38 predicted proteins | sample 2381771 | NCBI WGS metagenome assembly CAACVD01 (sample SAMEA5211965, study PRJEB30684) | marine metagenome | biome: Marine; feature: Epipelagic; material: Water | collected 2015-10-15 | depth 15 m
CTTTAAATGCTTTAGCTACAACTGCAGGGTTTTCAAAAAATATACCATTAGCTGCAGAAAATCCTGTTGCAGAAAACAAGTTTCTAAAGTGAGTTACTGGTGCGAGAATTGTTTTTGCTACCTGTGATGCTGCTTTTGGAAATAGTAATAAGTTTCTGTATCCCCACGTGATTCCTTTTTCAATACCAGTTGCATCCGGTCTTGGCTCAAATAAAAATCGTAATGATTTTTGTGAATCTCCTAATGCTTGTGCAATATTTTTACTTGTAAATTTACCTGCTAATGGATTAACTGCATACTCATCTTTAAAGAATGGTGCTACATATTCATCTAGTTTTACAATGTCTTGATAAGGTAAAGCTCTTTCTGCTGAAGCAACACTATCAAAAAAGAATCCTCTCTCACCTGCAGGTGTTTCTGGTGTTACTTTTCTTTTTATAGCTAAATCATCGTTTGCTAATTTATCAAACAACTGATTCTTTCTAGCTACAGCTGATAATCTTTGTATACCATTATATACAGAGAATCTTGGATCTTCTATCTTACCAAATAAATCTCTAAATACTTTACTACCTTGACCTACAACTTTAGATATTTCTTTACCGTTAATATCTTTTGTAACTACTTGTTTAAAAAATTTTCTATTTTTATCTGCATTACCTAATGGTGTAAGATCTGTGTATTTAAAGAAAGGTAATTTACCTGGTGCTTTTACTTCCAATGCAGATTTAATTACATCATCTACCATCTGTTCCGCCTCAAAAGCAGTAATAGGATTGTTCTTTTTAGCTGCATACCTTACAAATAAATCTTTTGCATTTTGTATAGCTTCATCTGTAGGTGTATATGATTTAAAAGGTAAAATAGATTTATCTTCAAAGATAGCATACGTATTACCTAAATAATCTTTAACTCTATCACCCATTAAACCTTTCAATGTTTGTACATCTTTAGGTGCATTTGATGATGCATTAATTAAATCAGCAAATACTTCACGTGCTCCATTTACAGCACCAAACAATTCATTTACTTGTCCCGATTTTAAACCTTTCTTTGTAAGTATTTCAGTTAACTCACCGCTAACAACACTTGGCATAGGTTTATCTATTTGACCAGAAAACATCGCATCGTTTATCTGTCTTAAAACTTTTACTTTTTCTTGATTTGCAGATTTATCAAAAAAAGTTTTTACTGTGGGAAACATGCTGTCTACACTTGTGTCTATTTGTTTTACAAGTTCCGTGGCTCTATTTAGATCAGCCATTTCTAAACCTTTTTGTAACATTTTATCTTCAAATATTTGTTGGGGCTTTGCACCTCTAGCTCTTAATGCAGAAAAAACTTTATTAAAATATCTATCTAGTTTTGAATTACTAAACTCAATATTTTTACCTCTTGTAGCTGCAGCTTTGATTGCTTTACCAGCTCCGTATACAAATGGTGTAACTAATATAGATTCACTACCAAACTTTAATCTGTTAAATAATTTTCTAGATGCATCTGCACTATCTGAACTTGTCTCAATTTCTCTATCTAATTGTGTAGGTCCACCAAACAAATCACCAAACGTACCGATTCTTTCTACGTCAGCTACAAATGCTTCTCCAGCTGCACCACCTGTTACACCTGCTGCAAATCTTTTTGCTTTTGCTTTTCTATTCAGATCGGATGCTTTACCTGCGGCTTTTATTAAGTTTGGGTTTTTAAAATTAACATAGTTATTTGCTTTTTTTGCTTTTAATGCTTTATCAGCTAATTTAGTTGCTGTTTTAAATCCAATGGCTCCTGGAATACCTACTTGTACTAATGCTTCTGTAATTCTACCTGCAGCTTTTTCTGCTGCTATGTCTTCAAATACATTTATATCATCAAAGAATTGTTCTACTTGTGCTGCACTGTTCGTATCTAAACCTAAATCTATTAGTTCTGCACCAAGAGATATTACACCCTCTGGAACTTTTATAAGACCTGATGCAATACCTGCAAGGCCAGCTTCAAATTGACTTATCTCTGAATCTTTTTCTGCATCTGAGAGATCAAGATAGCCTTCTGATGTAAATTCAGCCATTTAACCTCCTATTCTATTGGTTTTAAACCTGTGCCGTCAAAAAATACTGGTTGCTGCGTTGCTACGTCAAAGTAGACTTTGTTAGGTGTTAATTTTTTAAGTTTAACTTCTTTCTTAGTGTTTACGTATGGTTTTAAAATATCAACTGAATAACCCTTCTCTTGTAATTCTGGTAACGTCTCCAAAACAAAAGTTGCTTTTGCTGTACCTACCATATCTTCACCAGGAAAATTAGTTTTAGCATAATCAGCTATTCTATCTGCCATTGAAGATCTAAGTAAATCACCAGAGCTTAACGTAAAGTATTCAAACGCTTGTTTTCTACCTTCTGGAGTATTTTCAAATTGTCCCAAACTAATAGCTTGATCTGCTAATTTTTGCACCGCTGTTTTATCTCCACCAGATGCATTTTTTAAAAGTTGTATTCTTTCTTGACCTGTTTGTTTTAGGCCTAGAATTTCTTTTTCAAAATCTTTGTCTTCTTCTCTAAATAGTTTTTCTCGTGCAATTTTTTCTTGTCTCTCTTTTTCAGCTATATCAAATTTTAATCCTTCTAATTCAATATTTCTTTGTGCACCTCTTTGACCTTCCATACTTCTAAATGCTTGACCAACTGCAGGCTCAAAAGCTCTTGCTAAATTAGCTAATGTTCCGCCACCACCTGTTTCAGATAATCCTCTTAGACCACCTTGTATTAATAACTGTGCAACAGGATCAACAGCAGGTGTTGAATACTTTTTCATTATTTCTTCAAACCGCTCTCTGTTTGTTCCTTCTTGAAAATTTGTTCTCATACCAGAAGTGATGCCGCCATCGACTTCACCTCCTCTTCTAAACATAGGTCTTCTTAAAGTTTTCATTATCCGAATAAACCCCCTGATGGCCCCTGTAACAATCTGTAAATACCAGCTAACGTTGAACCAGTGCTTAATCCAGTTTGTATAGCACTCGGTGAAGGTATATTAGTTTGTCTTGTTTGACCTGGATATCCTGCAATCAAACTTGTAACTCCAGAACCATATTGTTGTGCAGCTGTCAATGGTTGATTTAATTGTTGCTGAGCGAGTTGTTGTTGTGCATCTAATTCTGCTTGCGCTTGCGCTTGGTTTGCTCCTCCAAGAGTTGATAAAACTCCAACATCTTGACCTAAGAATCCTTGTTGTGCGCCACCTAGTCTTAACTGATTAGCTATGTTTTGTTGTGCTAATTGTTGTGCTTGTTGAAATCCTCTTTCTCTTAGATTTGCTGCTAAAGCAGCTCTGTTTCTATCAGACTCAGATCCATACACTGCTCTTTGTACACCTTCTCTACCACCGCCAAATGCTCCTGCACCAATAGCTGATGCTGCTAAACCAGGTATACCTTTTTGTGCTTGTACATCAAATTCTTTTAACGTTGTGTCAATCACATCTTGTTGATATGGAGACATAAACTGTTGAAATCCAGTAGGACCTGCTGATGCTGCTGCAGCTTGTAAGAAAGGTTGGTAGCCACCGATACCTGATATAGCTAATTGTTGTGCATCTTTTTGTAATTGATCTTGACCAGCTACAAATTGTGGACCAAATATTTTAGATAAATCTGCATCTTTAAATTTACCGACTGCTGTCTGTAAATCTTCTAAAAATGTTTTACCCCCTGCTTCTATAAAGGGTGCTGGTAATACTCTGGTTTCTTGAACTGCCATTATACTCTTCCTCCGTTTTCTAATGTTTTCATCATAGCGTACATACGTTCTGCACCTTTATCGACGTCTCCGTCACCCATTCCTCTTACAGCGTCTGCTGTAAATACAAATTCGTTATTTGACAACATTGCTGGAATATCATCTGCCTTTTCTTTTACACCAACTGGAGGAATAAATCCACCTGTTTCTCTAAGGTCTAATTCTGTTATTCCTGCAGGGTTTTCGTTTAATGGTAGACCCATGATGCCTGATGCCTGCATTGCGTTTTCTTCTGCACTGCCCATAGCATAGCCTATTCTACCACCGTAAGCCATATTTTTTGAAAGTCTTTCTCTAGCTTCTTCAATTGCTTCTTGTTGAGAAAAACCTTGTTCTCTAAGTCTCTCTACAAGTTCCATAAACTTATCTTCACTTCCGTCTGCATAACCAATTCTACCGCCCTCTGCTACATTTGCTCTTACAAATGCGTCCACTTCTTCATCAGAAGCATTTATATTTAAATTTCTATATCCTCTCTCTAATAATTTAGCTAGTTTTTCTTTATCTTGTTGAAGATCTCCTACCTCTTCTTCTTGAACTCCTGCTGCAGCTAATACTGATGGTATAGTTAATGCAGCACCTTTTATTAAATTACCACCTAATTTACTTCCTAAAAATTCTCTAAAAGGACTAAAAGCTACATCTTTATCAAGTCCAACAACTCTTCTAAGGGGATTATAACTACCTTTACCAAAAAAACTTGCTCCAGGTAAATTACCAAACTGAAAACCTGACATACCAGCTCTTTGAAAAGGACCAATTGCACCCCCACCTCCATAATATATGGCAGCAGCTGTCAACGCAGCTTTACCTAGATCAGATTTAGCAAACTTACCTATTCCTTTAGCTACACTTTTAATAGGTTTAGTAATAGATTTTACCAGGCTTCCTAGGCCATACATTTGTCTCGGCATTTGTCCTCGTGATATTGTCATATATTAAATTAAACTAGTTTAGAGCAGGTATATTTCCTGTAGTATTGCAGTTTATTTGATTTTTTCGCTATCGTCAACACGTTTTAAAGATTCTAATTCATCTAAAAAACGACCACAATATTGATGCTCTCCAACATGTGTTATGTAGTCTGTAACGTAAGCAAATACTTTACCACCTATATCTGTCCATCTTTGACAAAAACCAAAGTCTTCACCATAGTATCTTTTAGTTTCTGGGTCATGTAACGTATCAAATAAATTGTAAAAATTAGGTTTCTTTTCCTCTTTTCCGTTTATTATGGTTGGTTGAAATATCTCTAACTCAGGATAGTTTTCTATCATCTTTGTAAGAACATGTCTTTTTATTAACATACATCCTGTAGGCACGTGAGTTACCTCTATCATATCATTTTGCATAGCTATTTTATTTTTATCAGGTACCTTTATTGGATACATATATCCAGATTTAACAACATCGCGTTTATTTCTAATCATTTCGTATTTTTCTGTTATCGCTTGCCATATCTTGTTATCATCAATAGTTTTCATTGGATAAGGACATGATATTATATCTTTGTCTTTTTCAATCATTTTAATAATAGTGGAATATTGAAAATCAATATCAGAATCTATAAATAATAAATATTGATAATCATGTTCGTGATTTAAAAATTCAGATACACATAAATTTCTACCTTGTGTAACCAAAGAAGATTTTAATAATGTAAAACTAACTAGTATATTATTTCTTAAACACTCCTGTTGAAACTTTAATACTGCTTGTGTGTAATGCATTGATACATCAGAATGACATGGTGTGCATACCATAATTTTATATTTAGGTTCTGTACCTATATTTATTTCAGTGACATTATTTTTTTCAATAATTTGATAGGTGTCTTTGTTTGGTTCTTTCTTATTAAACCATATTGGTTCATTGTTTTGCATTGATTGCTCCTTGTAAGAATCGTGTCCAAGCGACACCTTGTTTATTCCAGTTATAATATTTGTTTGTATATTTTATTTGAAATTTTAAATGTTCATTTACTGCTTCACTTTCTAAAGATTCTGCAGCTGCTTCTATAGCAGCAGCAAACTTAGTAGCTAGTAGCTTATAGTTATCTGTATATGGAATATAAATAGGAAACTCAGCACCTGTTTCAAACAATGCACCAAGATCTGTTGTTATACAATATAATCCAGCCGCCATACATTCTAGTAAAGATATACAAGATGTTTCTTCAAACGTGCTTGGATATGCATACATTCTATAATCTTTTAAATGCTCTCTAATATATTCATTTGGTTTGTAGCCTATGTAATTTACATTTGGTAGTAAGTCTGCTTGTTCGTAAAGTGTCTGATAGTATTTATCATTCTGTTCGTAAAAATCTTTTCCATATACTTCTGTAGAAGAATATACATCTAATGTAATTAATGGATTCTTTATTAATTGCATTGCACCTAATAAAACATTTAATCCTCTCCAAGGTGTGTTTTGATGTATAATTTTTATAGGTTGTCCCTTTTTATATGTAGTTTGTATAGGTTCTATTTTTTCTATACCGTTTTTTATAACAACACATTTTTCAGTTGGTAATTTAAAATACGTTCTATATTTTTCATATGTCCAATGACTGTTGAATACATACCAATCGTATTTATTGTGGTTAGATTGATCTTGAAACCATGGTGCCAGATTTGGTTGATCGTAAGAATTTTTTTGCCAAAGTATATTTACTTTAGTTGAGTGTAGTGGAATCTTCTCAGGTATTGATGTACATATCTGTGCCTGATCTAATACTTTAGGATCTACGTGTTTACGTAAAAACTCAAATTGTAATTCTGTGCCACCTTTAGGTGTTTGATTTCTTATTATCATTTTTCATAACTTTCTGTAACATATCTAAGCCTTTCGGTGATACTGTAACTGTTACGTCTTGTACAATATCAGGTCCTTCTTTCTTTTCTTTAAACACCTCACCAGTTTTTTTATTACGCCAAGTAGTAACTGTGGTGCAATCTATTTTCGGTATATCTTTATCCATTCTCTTGCGATCTATCTATTAGAGCATAACTTATCAGGCCTTGTATTGTATTACTGCCTGTAGCTGCTTGCACAGTTATAGCATCTCCTGCTTCTAAATTCAAGCCTTGAGGTGTGGCATTTACTTGAGTCTTAGCTGCTACGTCATCTCTAAAAAATTCATATTCTGTGTTTGAATCAGATGAGTCAACAAAATTCATATTTACTAAAACACCTGATGATCCATCGTTGTTTGCACAATAAATACTTTTGACTATAGCTGTTCCATCACTAGGACATGTAAACACTGTAGTCTTTCCTGTACCTGATTGTTTAAAACCCTGGTTTTTATATCTTATTGTCATGATAAAAAATAATTAAAAGCTTCTTGTTCGTTTTTTAATTCTTGTTGAAAAGAAAAATTTAGTTCGTTTTTAATTGTATCAACTGCACGAAGAATTTGTCTTTGGTTTTCAACATCGTATTCTTCTTTTGGTTCAGGTATGTATACTGTTACTTTGGCCATTATCCCGTTAATATTTCATTTAACAACTCTTGTTGTCTATCTTCTCTTTTTTCTTTTTGCTCTATAGACTCCTCTAATCCAGTATCTTCTGTATTAAGAACATTTTCTAATATATTTTTTTGTTGATTATAAGTAGCATCTGCCAAAGCATCTAAGAAAAAATTATCTCGTGATTGAGGTGTTTCTAATCTTTCTATAAAACCTGTGTTTTCTGGTCCTACTCTATTGGGCATAATTGATTCTAATCCCAAGTTAGCATCCACTACACCTCTATCTTTAACTCCAAATTCATTTATTAAAGAAGTTGTAAAGTTTGGAGATTGACCAAATTCATTTATTAAAGAAGTTGTAAAGTCTGGAGATAAACCAAATTCGTTTAATCTAGATGCTAAAGCATCTGCATCTTCATCTTCGTCATCTATTCTTCTGTCATATTTATCTCTAATATCTAAAGTAGTGTTTCCACGCATGTCATAAGTTGGTTCATTGAATCTTTTACCTAAACCAAGTTTTTGTCCAAGTCCTCTAATTATGTTTCCCAATAATCCACCACCTGTAAAGAAGTCCATGATACCACCTCTACGGCCACCTCTAAACGCAGCTGGATTAAATGCTTTAGCTCTTGCTAATTCTGCTGGTGATACAACATTTCTACTATCAAAAAAACCTGGATTGACTCTTTGACCTGCACCTGCAGCAATAGCAGCTGACCTAAAATCATCAGCATCATCATCTGACATACCAGATTTTCCTCCACCTGTTTCAGCAGAACTAATATCTCCTCCACCTACGTTTTGACTTTCATCTGCTGATCCAAAACCATTTAAACTCATAATACCTGATGGTCCTCTGTTGACACCACCTTTTAGTGAACCATGTAAATCTTTTTTAATTAATAAATTTTTTTCTGCTTTTGTAATATATGCTAATTCTGTTTCAGGATGATCTGGACTAGATTTCCATTTTATAGGAGCTTTAACTTCTTTTTGTTTACCTAGATAGTTTTTTACACCACCTTGTATTTCATAATTAATTTTTTTATCTACAGTCACTATCTTCTACCATCTGGTTGTGCATCAAGTCTTAGAGTTCCATATCTCCAAGTTTCACCTGTGCCATCGTTTTCTATTTTTAGTGCTACAAGTCTTCCTCTTGCACGGGTATCTACTTTATCAGTAGATGATGTAATTGTAAAGGGACCTAGCGGTGAGCTAGATGCTGAGTTGTTTGGATAATCGTTTACTAATAACGTGATCTTAGTATTACCTGTTTGTACAGCAAAATCAGGTATGAATCTTTTAACAGACATAAAAAACTCACCATCTCCACGATAATCTACAAGACCAGTTGAACCTCCCAATGCGCTCCTTCTTGCTGTAATATCATAGTCTCCAGATTGTATAAATGCTGGAATTGCTGTTGTACCAGATGAATTTACTTGATCAGTTCCAACTTCATGAGCATAGTAAATTGATGCTCCGACTTTATTTGTAATACCTTGGATTTTAGGAAACACAGGTGTAGATGTTTTATTGTACTCAGTTGCATAAGGCGCATTGAAAACACCTGTATCAGCATAACTTGTTCTAGCTAGTGATCCTGTAGTCCAAACTTGTTCTGCATAATTATAAGTAACAACTCTATCTATTTGATCTGATCCGAACTTTGCATAGAACCAATTTACTTCACTATAAAGTGTATTGTGTTTTGCATAGACAATACCACTTGCGTCCAAATTAATTCCTAAATTATCGCCATCAGTACTAAATACAAAGTCTTCAACTAAACACGGTAACGATTTTACTGTACCATCAAATAAAAAGAATCCACCTTCAGCTGACATCCAGAACACTATACCATCAGAATAACTTAAAGCATTTTGGCCGATCAATCCACAGTTTGTACCAACTTGTTTTACAGAAAAAGTAAACGGTGGACCAACAAACTGAATTACATATGCAGAGCTATCTGTTAAAACTAAAGTATAATCTTTACCAGATACAGCACCTACAATTTTATTTCCTTTATCTAATCTAAAACTACCCGCGGTGTTTACGGATGTTGGTGTATACGTATTTAAATCTTCTTGGTTTGAAAATCTTATAAATAAAGGATCAACAGTTGATACATCTCCTATTGTTGTTTCCGTTCCAAAATGAAACAAGTGTCTATCTCTATCTGAAACTTGCGTAAGTCTAGACGATGTTGGATTGTTTGTAGTTTGAAAATTTGTAGTTGTTGTTGATGCTCTAATTGTTCTTGCGCTTGATGCACCCGCATTCCATGTAAATGTTTTATTACCAGAAATAGTTGCAATTAATACTTCTCCAAAATTATCAAGACTCCAGAGGCCTGGTTCCAGAATCACATCGCTAGTTGTTCTCTCTGTACCCCAAGCATCAGTGCTCCAAGTATCTGTACCCCAACCATAACCTGCAGTTTGAAAAGTTGGTCCAACTACTACATATGGATTAACAGATGCAGAGCCAGCTGCTGTCATTCCAGTTCCAGACTCTGTTGATGCCATTGTAATTGTAAAACTGTTTGTGCTGGCTGTCACAACTTCAAAAGCGCCTGTTGTAAAATCTGCTGTTGTATATCCTGTAGCACCGCCTCCAGGTAAAGTTACAGAACTGAATGTAAAATATCGACCTGCAGATAAATTATGAGATGTTTTGTTAATTGTTACAGTTGCTGATCCGGTTGTAGATGTAAATGTACAAGAAGTAATTGCTGTATCTAATGGAGAAATGTCGTAAAAGTCATTTCCATAATATAAAAATAAACCTTGTGAAGTCCCTATCGCAGCGTATTTCTCACCTGAAATACTTGTCCAAGTATGCTGTGCACGTGCTACTCCCGGTAGCGTTAAACTAGATGCAGTTAACTGGTTCCAACCACCTATCTTTTCAGGTAGTCCATATCTAAATCTAACAAAATCGCCATCAACCCATTGAGATTCGGCTCCTGAATCTGTAACCATTTTGTTAAAACCAGGTTTAAAATTAAGCTTTTGTAACATAGTTATCCTCCATTATGATATACTACCTTTTAAACCTAGATGGAAGTCCTAAATGTGGTTTTTATTATATCACTTTAACTAAGAGGTCTCTATATCATCCCCTTCAAAGGACTGTAGTTGTTTGGTTTTTTTATCAAATTTTTGGTGAAAATCTGCTACAATTTTTAATAAGTTATTTGAAAAATGTTTTAAAGAACTAGCTTCTAATGTAAATTTACCTTTTTCTTTTATTATCTTTTTTTCATTATCTGTAAAGATAATTTCAGCCGACCCATTATCATATTGTTTTATAATCATTGTTTATTCATACCAAACATTTTTCTTTTGTCCATATGCCATTCTTTATTTGGTCCTATTTTATCAACATAATGTAAAAAAGCTTGCATATGATAGTCTCCCTTAAACTCATCTCGTTTATGTATAAATTCACAGCCTTTATATATTAGCGCCTCCCCCCTTTTTAATAAGAAAAAATTATCATTGACAATAATAGGCCATTCAGTTTTATCAGAATCAATCATAACTGTAACACTATACTCACATGATGGCCTATCTTTGTGAGCAGGTAAATCAGCAAATTTTGTGTAACATCTCCAATAGGAATAAGTTGGCAAAAGCTTTAAATTTGTTTCTTTTTCCATTAAATTTAATTTATTTAACATTAGGCTTTCCATTACAGGATCTCCATAAAAACTAGAATCACAATTTGAATTAGGCCCATTTTCTTCAAAATTTGTAAAATTTGTACTATGTTTAATTTTACAGTAAGAAGTTAATAAATTTAATTCATCTACAGATAAAAAGTTTTCAATTTTTTTATATTTAAAATTTGTCATAAAATCCAAGTTACCACAGAATATCTTATACCTTTTGTAACTGTAGTTACACGATGAGGAAATAAAAAATTACTGGGCCAAATGATAAATCTATTGGGTTTTTTTTCTATGACAAAATCCTTATCATCTAAATTAAAGATAAGCTCTCCCCCTTCATAGTCATTATTTAAAAAAAATATGCCGCTTAATGTTCTAGGCGCAGCACTAAAATGATCTGTATGTTCAATATAAAAACCACCTTGCTCATATTTTAAAATTTCTACTGTCTCTAATTTTTCAATAGAAAAATTTTTGTAATCACGGCTATAATTTAAAAAAGATTGAGAAAATTTATGTGCTAAATAATTATGCCAATGAACATCACTTAAAGAATTTGATGTCATACATAAAGTTTTTGAGAAAGTGTTTCTTATATTTTTATTCACTTTATTGAACTTACTAACACCAGCATCGCTAAATTCAAGACCATTTAAATATTTTAAAAAAACACTTAAAGTTTTATAATCTATGAAATTATCATGTATTTTTATATACTTTTTTATTTCCAAGTTTTTTTACTCCAAAATCTTTTTTTATAATTATGTAATACTTTCAAACCATAAAATATTTTTTTTCGATTAAATTTGTCAGTATTTTGACCAATTATTTTCATTTTCCAAGATTCTCTTCTAAAAGGAATTACTTGTACGTAAGGTGTCCCTTTTTCAATTATTGTTTTCAAGGTTTTATATTTGTCACCATTAATTATTATTGGAAAATTTACTTCTCGTGGAAACTGATCGGTATCTACTATACCTGGTATTATAGAAAATCTATCATCGGTATTATTTAAGGGTGGGAGAAATAAACATGAATAACCGGGAGGTGTCTTAATAATCCAAGGATTCAATATTTTATATATATTTAAATTTTTATTTTTTTTAACATAAGGGGACCCTTTTATTTGTGAGTGACCATGGATATCCGGTTTTTGAGAGTTTAAGTTAATTCCTTTAGCCTTCAAAATATCATCAAATAAGCTACCAGTTGCATAAAAAGAATCCATTGTTTTAAGTTCTGGGTTCCAAATATTATGCTCTAGTTGAAAATCTTGTGCTATTTTTAAAAGATATCCTGTAGTTAAAGTATCTAGAAAAGGCATACAACCTTTAATAGTCATTTGTTCTCCTATAAAGTTTCCATGCTCTAGTTTTTTATACCATTCAGGTATATTCAGTTTAATAGGAGTAGGATGATCTTCATTTAAATCTACATAATTTTGATGAGATATAAATTTTATTTCTTTATCAAACATTTATTTTTTTATACCTAATTAAATTTTAAAAACAAGATAAATTAAATGTATTGTAAGTTTTGTTTTTATAAGTAGAATATGGATTATTTAATGATAAAAGTAATAGACAATTTTCTAACAAAATCATACCACAAAGAATTATTAGGAATAATGACTAGTGACCACTTTAGTTGGTATTTTAACCAAAATATTTCTAAAAATCAAAAAAATGTAATTTCTCGTTTAGACGAATATGGCTTTACTCATATTTTTTGGGACGAAAATGGTATGAGAGATACTACAACATCCATACTATGGAAACCTGGTTTATATCAAATTATGGACGCTGTGAATTTAAATTTTATTTTAAGATCGAGAGGTGATATGACCATGTACTCACATAAAGAATTTGTGCATGACCCACATGTTGATTATTACTTTAAAAATATATCAGCAGTTTATTATGTCAATAATAGTGATGGTGATACAATTTTTTATAATCAAAGACAATTTAATAAAAATGAACCAATGCCAAAAAAATTAGAAATAACAAACAAAGTATCTCCTAAAGCAAATAGACTAGTATTTTTTGATGGAAATATTATACACACAGGTATGTCGCCAAATAAACATAAAAATAGAATTATAATAAATTCTAATTTTAAATTATAAGATAATAATTAATTTAAAGTAGTTCAAAAACATTGTAAGCTGTTTGACCCTGGTTCATAACATACTCTACCAACGTAATATTTAGTGGATTACCCTCAGCCATTATAGAAGTTGAGTCTAGTGATCTTAAATAAGTATCAAAATCTTTAACAGATGACCACATGGGTTTATTTACATTTCTTTTATCTACTAACCATTTGTCTGTGTGATTAAGATAATAATTAATATGTTTATTCAAATTATCTACATCTATAATTGGATCGGGAGTTATTGAATTCCAAACTACATTTGTTCCATCACAAGATACAAATTCTACTAATCCTTTTTTAAAATTTAAAAAATCTGTATCATTAATTTGAACTAAACTCATGTGTTCATTATGAAAACTTTTATTTTCATTCAATATAGTTTCATTTTCAGCTATTCTATGAATTTCTGTAAATTTATCTTTATCAAAAATTAAATATGCCATTTCTTTAGACTCCTGTATTTTCAAAAATTGCTATTGAACCCGGATTTCCACCTGATCCAGGATTACCATTATTTTCTCTTGGGCTTTGACCACCGCCTCCGCCGCTATTTTCAAAATCATTTAAAATAGTTATATTAATTCCAGATATGAGATTTCCTTGCGGGCTGGAACCAGAGCCTGTGCTTCCAGTTGATCCAGGGTTATTTTGAGCACCGCCGCCGCCTCCGCCGCCGCCGTTAACTGATCCAACATCGGTTAAAGAGGTTGCTGACCCAGAACCTCCACCTGGTGCATTAGGACTATTTGTGCCGCTACCGGCATTTCCACCGCCACCAATTGTAAACGATTTTGAAAAAGGTGCAGAAATTGGAAAACTAAATGCAGCGAAACCACCAGGTCCTCCCGGACCGCCATTCCCATTATTGTTAACTCCTGTTGAGCCACCGCCACCACCTGTTCCGCCTGACATGTAAGCCAAACCTGAGTTAGCACTATTGGAAGCAGTAAAAGTACCTGGTGAGTTAGTAATAGTAACTGGAACAAAACCGCCTGCGCCTGCTGATCCTGAAGAGGCAGCTGTAATTCTTCCTTGTGCGTCTACTGTAATTGATGCTGAAGTAAACGACCCTGCAGAAACTGAAGTGTCCGCTAATTTATCTGCAGTAACAGCATCATTATTTATTTGAGTAGTACCGACTTCATTTGCATCAATTGCACCGTTATCAATTATTGTATTTCCATTTGAAATAATACCCATAATGTCTCCTTAAATTTTTTCCAACTTTAATTTAAATTTTTCATTAGATATATTATTAATAATAAATATATCATTTTTTCCTTCTTGTAAAGTCCAATTGCCTTTAGTTCCATCTACCATATTTCCTTTATTTTTAACTTGGTTAGATAAATGCAAGTCACCTGTATATATGTTTCTCCATACATTTCCAGATGCTCCTAGATCATAAGTATCGTTTGCACCAGGTAAGATATGACCTGAAGCTGTTATAGCACCCGAAGTAATTTCTGCTGTAGTAATATTACCTAAGTCAGCTGTAACATCTACAACATTAGTCCCATCCGAATACAATATTTTAAAACCTTTGTCTGTGGTTGCCCAAGTTGCACCTGATCCAGAACTAGTTTTAAATGTTACAGTATGTGCTCCTGTTGTAGCATTTTCAACTAAATAAGTTTTTTCTATTCCATCTGGAATTACTACATTTTTATTTCCAGAAATAGTTCCAGTTAATTTTAAAACTTGATTTTTACCATCAGATAAAACACCATTTGAAAAAGTTAAAGTAGCTGCTGCAGTAATTCCGAGTGAAGCATAACCACCAATTGCTTGTTCTAAAATAAGTAAATTTGTATTAGTGAATGTACCCCAAGTTCCAGAGTTTTCACCAGTTGCTTGTACTGTTAATTTTAAACTTGCTGATGTTGAATTTGCCATAATTTAAATTCCTTATTGTAATTAATTTACTAAAAAATTGAGTTTGTGTCAAACCCATTATGCAGCTCTCGTTGGTACTTCCTGCCAACCTGGTGGATCTATAGGTGCTGAACCTGTATTTACTTCGTTCCAGATCAAAGCATTAGCAGAATTTAGAGTCATAGTCAACTGTATTCCAGTCGGCGTAACATTAGCATTTGCAACAGTTGTAACACTTCCTAAATTTGCTGACATAGATATTGAAGTGACATCTGCAAAAGTTACAGCATCTAAGGTACCTGTTCCAAGAGCAGCGCTAAAACCTTCTCCAACTACTGTTACATCAGCTGATCCACTAACCACAGTTCCTGTGGCAACGGCCATACCAAATCCGATACCCGTAACTATTGCATCTGGAGAAGGATCTACCGTTCCTTCTGCAGCGGTCATTCCAATACCAGTTAATGTTAATTCAGAAGTTCCTGTTATTGCTAATGTTCCAACATTTGCAGACATTGAAATGCCTGTTGGTGTAACTGATTCCCATTCACCTGTAGCATCCCATTCAAACTGACCCCAGAAGTATCGTCCCCAACCTTCTAAGTTATAAGCTTCAAGAGTTCCTAGATTAGCACTAAAACCAATTCCTTGTAGCATTGCATCAGGACCAGCATCTGCTGTTCCTAAATTAGCTGACATAGCTATAGCTGTTGGTATTATTTCAAATGATATTTCTATTGACTCATCACCTTGTGATGCAGTCATTGCAATTCCAGTAGGAATTACATTTGCGTCTCCTGTAATACTTGCGATAGAGCCTAGATTAGCTGTTGCAGCTTCTCCAGTTGTTAATAAAGAACCTGTAATACCCCATGCGAAAGTATTCCACTGTTGTCTAGCCCAACCATTTAAGTTAAACGCATCAACAGTTCCAATATTAGCATTGAATCCAATACCAGTTGCCATAGCATCAGGTCCAGCGTCAGCTGTACCTAAATTTGTAGTGATTGGAATACCAGTAGGATCACCAGTAGTTGCAATTACAATTGACTCTTCTCCTTGAGAAGCAGTTATTGCAATTCCTGTAGGAATTACATTTGCATCTGCTTGAATAGTTTCATTACCTAAAGATGCGGACGCACCTATCCCGGTTACAGAAATGTTATTATTAACATCGTTCCATGAGTTACTACTCCACGTGCTTGCGCCCCAAGTACTGGCCATAGGAATTTACCTCCTATGTATTACCCAGAAATTCTTAGAATCGCTGCTGCTGTTGTGAAAGCCGGAAACTGTATCGTAAAAGTTCCTGATGTAGCTGTTTTATCTGCCCCAAAATCTAAAGCCGCAACAGCTGCATTAGTTGCAGTTGATGAAGTGTTATAGATTAAAGCTCCTCTAGCAGTTAACGTTACACCTGTGAAAGATCTATCAGCAAAATCTACAATCGCAACACCTGATGCGATTGAAGTATTGTTGCCGGTTAGTTTTCCGCCACCAGAAGTATACTGACCACTGTTAGCAACTTGATTACCTGTAGTAAAAGAAGTTGTAGCAGAGTTTAGAGTAGCTGAGGAAGTATAAAGAGCTATTTTAAAAACGTCACCACCCGAACTCGCGAACGAGTGATCACCGTCTAACAGTTGCTTTTTGAATGAGTTTGCAAGTGCTTGTGTAATCGCCATAGTTTTTTCTCCTTATTTATTTTCCACCGACTCGAGGAACACCACTTTGATATTCATCTCGTCTTCTTCTTCCCATTTGTTCTATCGAGAAGCCTTCAACAACTTGTTTATACCTTCCTTCGTATAATTGCAACAAATCATTTGGCCCTTTCAAGAAAGAAAATGCTTCAACTAAGCACGCATACAAAAGTCCGTTGGGAAATTGTTGACTTAGGTATGTAGTAGTATTTGTACTAGATAATCCAGTTGGTTTCAAGATATAATTTAGCTGAATAGTGAATGTAGCGTTTGGTGTTGGAGCTACTACTATTGTATTTTGATCCCAGTTACTGTAGTATTTTGGAACTCCTGTTGACTCTGCAGAATTAAATTCAGACATATAACTGGTGTCTCTGTATTCTAAAAACTCTCTATTATTTGCTTGACCCACTCCATCAGAATTAACAATTTGAGCAGATCTAATAACTAATAAATTATCTGGTGTATCAATAAATCTAGTTCCAGAAATTAACTGAGCAGTTACATATCTTCTATTATTATCAGAATCTACATCTCTAAGTATTCTAAACTCTGCATTTTCAATAAATCCATTTACAATAGTTGAAGTTAAAACATTTGCATCAACTTCTGTATAGTCTCTAATTTTTTGTACTAGTTCTGAATAAGTCATGGTGTTAACGTAACTGGTCCTGCAGTTACAAATGCTCCTCCAAATTTTCCTGTTACTGTAGGCGTTGATCCTAAAATAAATGTATAGTTGTTTGTATCTGTTACAGTTATACTAAATCCTGCAGTATTTTCAAATACTGTATATGCCAGGCCTCCAGGTGAACCATCTACATTTCTAAATACAACAGTATTTCCTGTTGTTCTTCCGTGATTTGGTTCGTTTACAGATATAGTTGTACTTCCTGAAGTGATATCAAATGGATTACTTGGTAATAAACTTTCTGTTGCTGGTTCAACTCGAGCAGGTCTTGCATTTCTTAAACCTTGTCCATCAGCTGTAGTTGGTTTTGGTTCTAACTGCGGATGCTTTGCTTCAAATTCTGAAACATGTACTCTTGATCCATTCCATTCAATAACCATTTCTGAATATGGAAATGCTTGACCAGAACGATCAGATATAAATTGTGCGTATTTTCCTTTTGATAAATTAGACATTTGGATAATAAGTTTTTGGTGTTATAAAAGAACTTGAAGGTGAACCATCTTCTTCTAATGCTCTTTTAAATTCATCTTCGTATAATAATTTCATATTCTGTGTAAGTTGTGGATTTATTTTTTGTGAAAGATAATAAGCTAAACCTGAAACCATACAAGGTACAAATCTATATGGCACATCTGCTTCGTTAGTATAGTTACCGGCATCTTGTATTCTACTTACAAAATAGAAATTTAAAAAATTACCTGCTTCACTTGAACCAGGTGTTAAATATAAAGTAATTGTAACTTTATCTATAAATCTTTGAACGTAATATTGTGTAGGCACACCTGTTTGAGTTTTATTTGACAAACCTTGATATGCAGATCTATTTATTTTTGTAAGAGGAAAATCAACTGAAGAAGAATTTCTATACACAGCTTCTAATACATCATCCACACCATAAACTGCAGTTGCATCTGAAGTTCCATCAGTTGGTGATCTAAACATTGTATATTCAGATTTACCATTTACTAAAGTAATTGAATTATTTTTTACTTGCCAATAATGTAGACCTCTGTTTCCCCATTCTTGAAACATAATGTTTAAAGAACGTCTTGCAGATTTTAAATCATTTCCTGAATAATCAAAACGGCCTAATCTTTCATACGCTTCAGTAATAATATCATCAATACTGAACGTAGATTCAAAAGTCGTAGTTCCAGAGGTTGCCATTTATCCTCCTTTATCCGTCAAAATAAACAGTTACCGAATTACAATTTGCTTCAGAAAAAGTTATATATGCACCATCTTTAAAAACAATTCCGTCTTGTGGAATGTTTACTGTGCTAATATCTCCTGCTGTTCCTTGTGTTCTTAAAGTTAGTAACGATGTTCCAGTAACGCTCGCGTCTCTTACTTCTACACTTCCAATAGCTCCACCTGAACCTACGTTTGCTTGTCTAACTCTAGTTCTACCTTGAAAGATAGATCCAAATACGTCAGCTGTCATTCCTAATGATACGTTAGCTGCAGGTTGTGCACTAACTGTAGCAGAAGTTATTGTCAAAAACGCATTTGTAGTTCCAGCAGTTGTAGACGCTGATCCTGGTAAATTAATTACTTCAGTAGCGGCATCTCCTTTTTCATCTGTTCCAACAATTGTAACAGTTATCGTAGACTCATCTCCAAGAGTTGTTGCAGTAATTTTTCTTGCGGTATTAGTTCCGAAAGAAGAATTTGCTAAAGTAAACGTTGAAGTCGGTCTAGCAGCTACAGCAACATATGTATTGGAAGAAGCGTTGTCATCGATAAATATTTTCGATTTTACATCACCCATGTAACTCATAGTTTTTCTCCTATTAAAATTATGTGGGCCCGAAGGCCCACACTAATTATTTATTATGTTAACTCTGGTGTAGACTCACCAGGCTTACCTTGATCTTTTACATAGTAATAAATGATTCCAGTAATTGTTCCGCCTGTAGCTGCTGAAGAACCTTGACCACCAACGATTTTAATAATCTCTGTTGCTGGATTTCCAATGTCTCCAAGAGCTGCACCTGCTGTAGAGTCTCCTCCCCATACAGTTACAACCGCCCCTGCGTCTGCATTACCTTCATTTATTAAACCATCAACGTCTACAAAGTTTGTTCCGCCATCATTATCAGTGAAACCCATATCAATAGTTGGGTTAGTACCACCTGTTGCATCTCCGTTGAAAGAGATACCAGTGATTACTGCATTCTTTGGAAGAATAACTTTTCTTGTATCAGTTGCTGATACTTGCACATCAGTTCCTTGAGCTGCTGTAGGCAGAAAGTAAAATTGAGCCTGCAAAGCAACAGAACCTGCGTAAGTTGTTCTTGTTTGATCTCCACCGTTCGATCTAATGAAACTGGTGAAAGTTGTTTTATTTGCCATAATTGTATCCTCCTAATTACGTTTACACAGTCTTTAGGCCGTCGACTATACGCGTCTGTATAAACTTAAATGTATAGTAGATATTTTATATACTAGTTTTTAGTAGAGTGCAAGAGAGCGTGTAGTGTGGAGTGGATTTTTTCCAACGATGTAGCTTTTTATTAAGTAGCTACAGAAACTTGTGGAGCAATGGCATCAACTCTATTTTTAAGGTGGGCTTCTTTGGCCTCAGCCTTTTTAATATGTTGTACGATTCTACGAACTTCGTCGTCAATCCTTACCATATTGAGAGTATATCTACCCTCGTTAAGATGCTCTTGCTTCCATTTTAGGTCCAGACTCTCCTTCTTGTTGTAGAGATACTGGATGTGCGGTTGCATCGTCATTTATAACCTCCTCATAGGTTATTCTGTTCACCTCAGAACTATACATAGCTCCAAGATGTTCCCATTTTATAGCATTTTCTCCTAGTTTGTCAACTATCGCTTGCTCGAGGGAAATAGGGTCGTCTTTAGATTCGACTTTAAATTTTGCGTAATGGTCATATGCCCAAATATTTACTGTGAATTGTTTCATGATTAATTCTTTCTATTTTGCAAATGAGGCGAGATTGTGTCTCGCCTCATTCAAATTAATTATTATGCACCTGGTGATGCGAAAATACCTCTAAAGTCAGATACACCAAATGAGTATCTTTCTCTAGCTTTGTATCTCACGTTACCAGTATCGAAGTCGCCTTCCATAGCCGTTTTAATTGGGGCTCTGTCAAACATCTTCATACCGTTAGGTACATCAGTAATGATGAAGAACGCATCCGGGTCAGTTAAAAAATTATTAATTCTGTAACCTTGTGGAATCATACCCATAGATACGATTGCGTTAACATCGTTATCTGCTGTTCCGACTCTTCCTTGAGACTTCATAAGTCTCTCAGCTGTGAATTGTAACTCAGAAGGGATAATCATTTTAACACCTCTTGCAGCAATTTTTAGACCTCTTTCGTCTGTTAATGCAGCAATGTCAATTAATGATTGTTCTAATGAAGTTTCATTCAAGTCAGCAGCAACAGCTAAAGTGTTACTTACTGTACCAGAGATAGTTGGGTGGTTTGTTGCAAACAACGCCGAACCATCACCTGATGTGAAAGTGCCGAATCCATTGATTAATGGATTAACAGCTTTTACTTGTTTAGTGTTCGCCATAGATCTAGCTAATGCTTTTGTATATCTACTAGCAAGTCTGTCATACAAGTTATCCTCAATTGCTTCTTCAGTTATTGAGAAGGCAAGAGCCACAGTTTCGTGTGTATATCTCGCAGTGAAAGTCTCTTGAGCATTGTCAAAAGTTACTCCACTTCCTTCTGGTTTAACTTGAGCTTGAGCAAAACCTGATAACATAACTTCTTCTTCAAACGCTCTGTCTGAAGATTCAGTAGTGTATATTTCAGCATGCTGATTCTCATAACGTTTATATTCCAAGCCGAATAGAGCATTCAAACCTGGTTCTAGTTCTTTGACTAGTTGTCCTCTACTTATTGCCATAGTTATTCTCCTCTATTATACGCCAGCTTCTTGTTTCAAGAAGTGTTCGTTAATTGTAACAACAAAGTTTACGTTTGCAGAAGCAAGATCATTATTATCAGGATCTTTAGAAACACCGATAACCTTTAATTGGCCATCAGTAGTTGCTAGATCTCCATCATCTAATTCTACTTTTGAAACGAAGTTAGGTGAACTTCCTGCTGCATACACGATATTAGCAACATTACCAATATCAGTTTGTGCAGAAGCACCTGTGTTGTTTGATTGTACTTCAAACCTCTCATACGGATCATCAGAAATGAATCCAACAATGTCAGTTGCAGTGTTAGATGCGTTTAAGTGATTCGCAAAAGTAGGCTTTTCTGTAGTTGCGTCAGTAAAAAATACACCAGTTAATGGTCCTAGTAATACATCACCCGCTGCAGCTACTCCAATTGTTCCAGTTGCTAACATTTTAACTGGATCTTGAAAGTATATAGCTGTTGCAGATGCTGCTATATCGTACTCGGATAAACCCTGGTTGTCTTTATTCTGACCAACTTTTCCGATCGGTTTTAAACCGAACGCGCTGTCTTTATTTGCCATAGTTGTGTCCTCCTTATAGACATTTAGTTTAGTTTATCCTTTGATGGAAAAGAATTCTGTTAGGATTTCTTTGTACCACCGAAGGTTACACGAGTTTGTCGATCAATATTGATCGGCATACTTGGATGCTGCTCCTTCATAAGATCGTTATCTACTGCTTCAACATTGTCCTGACCTTGTTTAACATAGTATTCAGAACGCTGCTTGGCGATCTCTTCCGGTACCCTTGCAAGCAAAAGGCCACCAACTCCGATCACTCCCTTGTATTTGCCGTCTTCAACAATTGGATAATCTGAATTTGGATATTCATCAGATCTAACTAATTCGTATCCTGATCTTAGTCTTCCAGCGATATTTTTCGTATCCTGAAATCCTAATGATTCAGCTCTTAACCATCTGTGCTGAAATCCTGCCGGCGCAGGGGGTGCATCTAAAGATGACGGTGGAGACCAAACTTTTTTTCGAGATTCTTTTTCTCTAGTTTGACTCGCACGAGAAGTTCTTTTTTCATTATCGTTTTCCATATGCTTATACCTCCTTCGTGATTTTTAGTTGTTTCGCATATTCTTCAAGTGGCACACCTAATTTTTTAGCAATTGCGACTTGAGACGGTGTGAGTCTCACGGTTTTGCGACCACTATTTGTACTTCGCTTCGCACTAGCTACTGTTTGTACGGGTTTGGTCGTTGTTTCCCCAGTTTCTGATTTAGTTGTATCAAATTTGTGTGGGAATTCAAGTCTTATTCTTCTATCAATTTCAGAATAATACTCATCACTTTGTGGGTCAAAACCTTCTTGCTCAGTTAACGTTTTATGTAGATCAAATGCCGTATAAGTCATAGCATTATCTTGACCAAACCACGTATTTTTAGCTGCCCAGGCCTCTGCTTTTGGGTCTGGAGCTTGTTGTGGTTTAGCTGGTTGATCTAATTTAAGTTCTGGTTCAGGTTTTTTAGTTTTCTTAAACTCTTCCTGAGCCATTTTTGTTTCTTCAAGTTTAGCTTTTTTATAACCTAACTCAGAGATTGCAGTTAAAGCTTCTGCTTCAGCTTTTAAGTCTGATGCTTCTCTAGCTGCAGCAAGTTTAGCCTGTGCTGCCTGCATTCCTGATACAATGCTATCTTCTGTAGACTGCAAGTATCCGGGTTCAAGTTTTGAGATTTTAGCTTCTGCTGCTTCTTTTAATTTAATTTGCGCTTTTGCAAATGCAGCTGCTTCATCTTTTTGTCTCTCAGCTTCTCTCCACTTATGGGTTAGTTTAGCTATTCTTCTTTGTACATCTTTACTGTACTGTTCTAATTCTTGATCTTTCTCTTCTTTTTGCTCTTCTTTCTTTTCGCTTTTAGTTTCGACAGCCTTCTCTTCCGCAACGGGCTCCACTGGTTCAGCACTGCTCGTCTCAGTCGATTCAACTGTTTCTGTGTCAGTAGATTGTTCCTCCTGATTTAATTCAACTTCAGTATCAGGTCCGGATGTATCAATGTCAACTGTTTTTTCTTCTTGCATAGTTTTCTCCTTCTATGTTTAATATTGATGAAGTATGTCTTCGGGGTTATCGATGGTTGCTAAAACTTCATCGTCATTTAGCAATCTTACTTCCCCTCCATCGATCTGGATTCTGGATCCAGCGTATCTTGCAAAAATTATCCAGTCACCTTTTTTACACCAAGGTCCCTCTGGAAATTTTTCTTTGTCATAACAATGTGGACCCATTGAAAGAACTAAACCACAAGTAGAACCTACTTGTTGTCTTTCTAAAGTTTCTTGTCCAAGATATAATCCACCTTTTGTTTTATTAGGCATTTTAAATGGCAGTACAACCATTCTCCATCCAGTTGGTTTAGGTAATTTATTTGTTTCTTTTGTTTTTAAACGTTCATAACCATCAACTTCTTTTTGATGAGCTTCTTCGTTTTGTTTCTCGTATTTATCTAATAGTGCCGATTTAGTTTTCGGAGACTCCGAACTCGACGACGTTGTCTGGTCTTTCTCTGTCATTTTTTTGCTCCTTTGGGTTTAGCAGGCTAGAGATTTCCTGTGATATTCTTAAATAGGCATGTGCCTGTCCCATCATATACTTGTATTTTTCCATGTTGTCAATACCACCAGCGATCATGGAATCTCCAATTGCTTGGTATTGTTCTTTTAACATTTTTTGTAGTTTATGTATTATGATTGTTTCTTCAGGTAACATTTGGTTTTTTTCCTTTATTTATTTTCTTTTTCTTATCAGATTTAGAACGTGAAAAAAATATTTTTCCTGATGCAATAATAAACTTATCTAATAAGCCAAAAAATTTATAAACTAATTTGTCTAACATTTTCTATTACCTTTAATTTATCCTCTGCTTCTGCAATTTTATTTAACAATTTATCTATTTCATCTAAATGTTGTGGGTGTTCTCCTATTCCTACAGAATTGGACAAGTAAATTTTTAAAGTTACTTTTGATTCAGCTATTTGAGCTTCGTATCTTTTTTTAAGTGCTTCTAGCATTTCTTATAGCCTGTTTTCCTTTTTTAAATATGGAAGCAACTTTTGATTTACCCATGACTTTAGCACGTTGCTCTCCAACAGTTAAAATTTGTATTTTTCTTGCAAACGGTTTACTGATTCTTTTTACTTTTGCAACAGTTTTTCTTGCGTCTGCAGGTGTAGCAAATTTTATACTGACCGTATCTTTTGGATTTTCGTCTGTATATAATCTTCTTCCAGAGCCTTTAGGCTTTTTTCCTGTTCCCTTTTTTGGATCTGCCACTAATAACTCCTTTTAATATTTTAGCTTGACCAGCGTGTGCTTTAGAAGCTTTTTTTAAAGCTTTAGCAACTTTTTTTATTTTATTTTTTTGTTTTTGCATATTTCTCCTTCCAATATTTTGCTCTCTCTAATAGTCTAATTCTATAATCTAATTTATCAATACCAAATATTTTTTTAAGCCATTTTAACATTTCCATCTCCTTCTTGCTTGTCTTAATCTTGAATTAGGATCTTT
>CAACVD010000273.1_pt1 | contig 24849 bp, 43 predicted proteins | sample 2381771 | NCBI WGS metagenome assembly CAACVD01 (sample SAMEA5211965, study PRJEB30684) | marine metagenome | biome: Marine; feature: Epipelagic; material: Water | collected 2015-10-15 | depth 15 m
TTGTTCCTTTATTAGTAGGTGCAATTCAAGAGCTTAAAGCAGAAATTGAACTTTTGAAAAACAAATAGTATATATTTGTAATTCACATTAAATTATATAATTATGAATATTGAAAAAAGCGAATTAGAAAAGCTCCAAGAACAAGAAAAAAAGAAAGGTGCAATCCTTCACGACATCGGACTATTGTATACTCAGATTCATTCTCTACAACATATGTATGGAGAACTTATGTCTGAGCAAGCAAAGATGAAAGATGAGCTTGAAGAAAAGTATGGTCAAATCAATGTGAATCTAAATGATGGTTCATATGAAGTAATACCTGAAGAAGATGAAAAAGAAGAAGATAAGTAAGCACATTTCTTATGCAGAAGCTACAAAATCAGCAACCGCAAAAAGACTTGGAATCAAAAACATACCCAACAAAGACCAACTGGAAAATATGGAGTTGGTGGCTGAAAAGGTATTTGAGCCTTTAAGAGAGTTTGCAGGGCATCCTATAGGAGTTAATAGCTTCTATAGGTCACCTGAACTTAATAAGGCTATTGGAGGAAGCAAAACAAGTACCCATATGAGCAACAGGGGTTCTGCTATTGACTTAAATTCATTGGGAGAAAAAACAAACAAAGAGCTTTTTGACTTTATAGTTGAGAATCTTGATTTTGACCAATGTATTCACGAATACGGAACAAACGAAAATCCTAAGTGGGTTCACGTAAGCTATGTAAGTGAGAAAGATAATCGAAAAGAAGTGTTAAAAATTACTAATAATCAACGACCTAATATCTATATAAAAATAAAATGAACGAAAAAGTAACCTCTAACTTCCAAGAATGGTTAAACGAAATAGAACAAATTAAAACAGAAAGTTGCTCAATAGATAATCCCGACTGCGAAGCCTGCGGTTCATAAAAAAACAACGATGCCAATACCTAAACCAAAATCAGGAGAAAATCAATCTCAATTTATGTTGAGATGTATTCCTATACTTAGTAAGGAGTATGGAAAAGAGCAGGCTATTGCTATATGTTATAGTTCATTTAAGAATGGTAAGATGAGTTTAAATGATTCTTATAGTGATTATCCTGAAAGTGCAAAGAACAACGCTAAGAAGGTCTTAGAATGGCGAGAGAAGTATGGTGATGAGGTTAAGGGTATGGGCAGAACTGGGTGGACAAGAGCCAACCAGCTCGCTAAAGGCGAAAATATTTCTCGTGACACAATTGCTAGAATGGCATCGTTTATGAGGCATAAAAAAAATGCTGAAGTAAGTGCAGAAAACAAATCTACTCCTTGGAAAGACAGAGGTCGTGTGGCTTGGTTAGGATGGGGAGGAACTTCAGGAGTAAATTGGGCAATTAATAAATTAAAAACTATAGACAACAAAAAATAAATGTTTGACGATTACAAAAAGAAAGATGGCATTCTTGATGAAAACGTAATATTGGGACTTTCACTCAAGACATTAATAGCAATAGGAATAACAGTAGCTGCTGCGGTATCTTCATATATGACTTTACAGGCTGACATACAAGTAGCAATGGATGAGCCAAAACCTCCAGTCAGTAGAACCGAGTATGAATTACAAACAAAAATGATGGATAAGGCCATTTTAGAAACGAAACAGGACATTAGCGAAATAAAGAAAAGCATAGAAAAAATGGAAGATAGACTATTTAACCAAAGGCGATGAAAAAGATATTAGAATTTTTATCAGGCAATGTAATTAAAGATGTAGGTAATGTCTTAGATGATTTATTTACAAACGAAGAAGAACGTATTGCTGCCAAGAACAAAGTCATTACAGTTCTTAAAGAGAAAGAACTAGAGCTACAGAAAATGCAGACAAGCATAATACTAGCAGAATCAAAAGGTAACTTTTTACAAAGGAGTTGGAGACCAATATTGATGTTAGCATTTGGATTTATTGTAATGTATACTAAATTCCTTGCACCAGCTTTTGGTTTGCCAAATGCAGAACTAGAACACGAGTTTTGGACTCTATTGGAACTAGGTATTGGTGGGTATGTTCTTGGTCGTTCAGCAGAAAAGATTGCAGAAAAAGTTGTAATACAGAAAAAATAGTTTATATATTTATCAAACAGAAGTAGTCCTGTATAACCTACTAAACTTGCAAAACACCATTGCTTGGTTCAGATAAATATTGAAATTTGTTTTTCTTTAGGGGACTTTTTCTTTCTTTTTCTTTTTTCCTTTTTTCTTTTTCTTTCTTTTTTATTTAAAAAAATAATAACTTAGTAAAATGATATATAGTGAAACACAAATACAAAAAGCTATCAACTGTACTTGTAAATCAAAAAAGTATAGAATAGATATGTTACTAGAAATGGATGCAATACAATATTGTAATCTAGGAAAAGATAGCCCAAAGGCCGACAAAATAGAAGTTAAGAAAAGAAGTAAAAACATTTATAAAGCAATATCTAAAATAGATTCTGTTTTGGGAAAATCATTACTTCAATTACAAGACAAGTGAAAAAAAAAAAATTAAGTAGAAGTAAGATTGTAAAAAAACTAGATTCTATATTTAGTAAATATATAAGACAAAGAAATGCTATTAATGGGGTAGCAGAATGTTTTACTTGTGGCAAAAAAGATGATTGGAAAAAATTACAATGTGGTCATTTTCAATCAAGAAAATTTTATTCTACAAGATGGGATGAAATAAATTGCCAAGTTCAATGTGCTGGATGTAATGTTTTTAGATATGGTGAACAATTTAAATTTTCCGTACACCTAGACCAACAATATGGTCAAAACACCTCATCAAGATTAGAAACAAAAGCCAAAGAAATTTTAAAAATATCAGTACCTGAATTGGAAGATATGATAAAAAAATACCAAAACTTGTGTAACGAGCTAAATTAATCACTATATTTGGTACTTCTGTACTGTTTGTCTTTGTTTAAAAGGGGGTAAATTTATTTTTATCCTCTTTTTTTTGCCCAATACACTTGGTTTTAAAATTTTTTGTTTATATTTGTATGGTAATATCAATTAAGGTATTATTTAAATCTAACCAAAATGAACAACAAACAAGAATATTTAACAAGAACTTTAAAAAATGGTACAGTTGTACCACAAAAAGTTTGGATTAAATTTTTTCCATATATTGGAATGTATAAACAAATACCTGAAATTGTATGGATTCCTTTAGAAGATAAAAAAGGAAATCAATTATTTTGGACTTCTGAAAAAAAAGCAGAAGAAATTGCCAAAAAAACATATCCAAATGAGTCTTGGGGATTAGCTCCTTGTGAGGGTAAAGAATCTAATTCTTATTGGGTTGCCCAATTTATTCCTGAGAATGATTAAATAATAGGGGAGAATAATATCTCCCCTTTTTTTTATTAATTTTAAATAACAAACAAATGACAAATGCACAACAATTTATGACTGCAATAGAAGAAGAAAATCAATATAATCGCTATGCAGTTATAGCACTTCGTAAAGAAGTTGTTAAATTAGAAAACAAAGTAAAATATTTAGATAAACTTTTAGATGAATGTATAACAGAAAAAACCCTTTAAAATGGAACAAAAATTAAATCACAAGCTAGCAATAATTCAAACAGAATTAAAAGCTAAAAAATCAAGATTCAATTCTTTTGGCAAATACAAATTTAGAAGTGCTGAAGATATACTTGAAGCCATAAAACCTTTTTTAGTAAAATATGGTGTAAGTGTAAGACTCAATGAAAAATTAGTGGATACTAATATAATTGAATCAACTGCCATAATTTATGATGGCTTAGAAGAAATAACTGCATCAGCTTTAGTTGGTGTAGATACAGAACAAAAAGGTATGCAAATGCCACAAAGATTTGGTTCAGCATCTTCTTATGGTAAAAAATATTCATTGGGTAATTTATTTTTAATAGATGACACACAAGATTCAGATGCCACAAACAACCACGGAAAACAAAAGCATACTAATCCTAACACAAAATCAATAATAGTCCCATTGACTATGGAAAAAGTTCCTTTGGCAATTGATTACCTAAAAAAAGGAAATACACTGGAACAACTTAAACAATCATATTCACTAACCAACGAGGTGGAAACCTCACTTTTAAATCAAATCAAATGAGTTCATTAATAAATGTAAGCATCAGGGTAGACAAACTGCCCAAAGAAAAGTTCATCAAAGGAAAAGATGGAGCAGTATATTGTAATCTTACGTTATCAGTAAATGATGACACAAGATATGGTAATAATGTGGCGGTTATGGACCCACAAACCAAAGAAGAAAGAGAAGCAAAAACACCAAAGACTTTCTTAGGCAATGGAAAAGTATTTTGGACCAATGGCACAATTGCACTTGCAGAAAAGGAAGAGCCAAAGCTCGCACCGCAAGAAGCGATTGAAGATTTACCATTTTAATTAGGGGGGTTTAATTACCCCCTTTTTTTATATATTTATTGCCAAACAAAGACAATGCAACTTAGACTTACTGACCAAGAAGAAACCGAATATGTTTTAATGCACGCTTTATCTGATGAGTGCAAAATAGACACAACAGAAGCCATTGAATATCCTCCTGTAGCAATATCAATGGGAGAAAAATTAATCAAATCATTTAAAGGAGATTCTCTTTTACCAATACCAATTTGCACATACTCCAATATTAGCTTGGTACAAGCACCCCCAAAAACTAAAAAGACATTTTTTGTTTCTCTTTTAGCATCTGCATATTTAAGTGGTTCAAATAATTTTTCAGGAAACATTAAAGGGCATCGTGAAAATAAATGTATTATTCACGTAGATACTGAACAAGGTAAATGGCACGCACAAAAGGTGTTTAAACGCACTATTGATATGAGTGGTATGAAAAATGCAGACAACTATCATACATACGCATTAAGAACTTTAAGCTATAAAGAAAGAATAAAAATCATTGACTTTTTTTTACAACATAAATACGAAAATATTGGATTTGTTTTTATCGATGGAATTGCCGACCTTGTGTCAGATGTTAACAATTTGGAAGAATGTAATGCTTGTATTCAAAAACTAATGCAATGGTCAGCAAAATATGATTGCCACATTATGGCAGTAATACATTCAAACTTTGGGAGTGACAAGCCAACTGGACATCTTGGTAGCCTACTGGAGAAGAAGGCGGAGAGCCAAATACAATTAGAAGCCAATACCGTTAATGATGGTATGGTTACAGTTAAATGCAAGAGAAGTAGAAACTTTCCTTTTGAAACATTTAGCTTTAAGATAAATGATTTTGGTTACCCTGAAATAGTTGGTGATTTGTATGACCCTTTAAAATAATGGAAGAAACCATAAAAAAACTATACTTAAAGCACGACACTTGGGTGGATATAGTTTCTTCTTTTGGTTGTAATAAAGTAACTGCAGAAGATTTGGTTCAAGAAATGTACATAAAGTTGCAAATCAAATTAGAAAAAGGATTAGATATTAATTACATTGATGATGAAATTAATTACTATTATGTTTTTAAAACTTTAAGAACTTTATTTTTAGATTTAAAACGTAAAGAAAAAAACATAAAATATCAAGAAATTGATGATTCAGAATTTGTATCTTACGATGCAAACTATGATTCTACATACATAGACATACAAGAGGAGCTAGATAAACAATATTGGTATGATAAAAAAATATTTGAAATTATCAATGAGGGAATGAGTGTTGCATCTTTGTCACGAAAGACAGGCATACAATATTATTCTTTGTACAACACATATACAAAAGTAAAAGAAAAACTAAAAAAAATATTATGAATTTAGCATTTTTACACCCCTGTCCAATTTGTATTGGAATTACTATTATTGGATACTTAGCTTATAAAAAATTAAAAAAATGAAATTAGGAGATTTAATATATTACATAACTAAATACACAGGAATAAAATATCTTGTGGACAAGTATCACGAGCATCAAGGAACCAAATGCAAGTGTGAGGATAGAAGAAAACAATTAAATAAAATAAAAATAATACGAAAATGATTCAGTTTGATGAAGAAGACTATAAAAAATGGGAGCTATTTCGAAAGTCAAAGCGTAAGTCATTGCTTACCAGAGAATTTGAAATGGTGTGCCAGCTACACTCAATCTACAAAAAACATAATTATTACAAACCCTGCACTTGTAGTCCAAAAACAATAGTAAGGTGGATTGCTGACCTTAATAGAATCTTTGATAATGGGGTTAGAACAGATTAATAAATTAGAACAATCTGTTGTAGCTACATTAAATATTGATGGTTGGAATTTAGAATGGACAGGCAAAGGTTATCTTCCTTATGATGCTAAAGGTTACACACCTAAAGGTAAAGGTTGTGTAATAGAAATGAAATTTCGCACCAAATACTATGAAGATAAAATGCTTGAAAAAGACAAGTATGAATCTTTGATGAATCTTGATAGTAATATTCTAAAATTTTATTTTGTTAATGACCCTAAAGGAAATTTTATGTATTGGTTAAATGAAATACAATTACCTGAAACTACAAAAATGTATTGTCCTGATACAACTATGTGGACCAAAAAAAAAGTTTTAAAAGATGTTTATCTATTGACCGAAAATCAAGCAACAATAATTAATGTAAACAAATTAAATTAGGGGTTTTAAAATTTTTTGTTTATATTTGATATATGAAAGACAAAAACATAGTAACCTTATATCTTAACGCTTACGATTATTACACACTTAGAATGTCTCCTGAATCTTGGAATTTTACAATTACCGAAGATTACGGAAGTATAGGTAGTAAAAGTTCTGATGAGTTCGAAGTAGATGGATATTTTAATTCATAAAAAATGACTAAACAAGAAAGAATCGAAGAGCTAGAAGAAAAGCTAGACCAAGCCTTACAACATACATACGTTTACGACACTCACACTTTGCATTGTGCAAATGGCGAGCTTTATATTGGTTATGGAAATGACAGAAGTTTAGTAATTGATATAAATACTATTTATAATGATTTACCTTTTCTTATTTCTCAAGTATGTAAAGAGCAAAAGAAAAACCAAGAAGATACTTTAAAAAGGATTAAAGATTCACTAGATAAAGTATGATTCTTTTAGTAGATGCAGACTCTTTAATATTTGCTAGTTGTTTAAAAAACAAAGAAACAATAATTGACCAAAAATTTTATACTTACATAGAAGAATGTAAAAACAAATTTGACCAACAGTTTATGAAAATAGTAAACGACTTGGAAGAATTATATGACATAAAAAAAGTATTATTATTCAATGGAAGCAAAGGCAATTTCAGAAAAATAATTACACCTAAATACAAAGCCAATAGAAAAAAAATACAAATACCGCCTTTATTAAATGATATGCACGAATATGTATTTAATAATTATAATGGTATACAAGCTTTTGGTATAGAGACAGATGACTTGGTTGCTAAATATTGGTATGAAATTTCTAAAGAAGTTGGTAGAAATAACGTAATGATTGTTTCAATAGACAAAGACTACAAACAATTTCCAGCATTGATATATAATTACCATTATAATCATAGACAAGTTTTAGACATAACAGAAGAACAAGCTATGTATAATTTTTATGAGCAAATGATAGTTGGAGATGTTGCAGATAATGTACAGTATATGAAAGGAAAAGGAGTTGCTTTTGCAAAAAAGTACTATAAAGGGTGCAAAACAAAATATCAATATACAAGGAAATTATACGAATTATTTCAAAAAGAATACAAAGGCAAGGCAAGACAGAAATACGAAGAATGTTATTATTTACTTAAATTAAGAACACAATGAACAAAATAATAAAGCCAATAGAGTTAGCTACAAAGATTGAAGAACTTACTGGGTTAAACGTATTTGAAAACACAAGAAGAAGAAACGTTATAGAGGTAAGGTCTTTGTTATGTCATTTGCTTAGGTCAAAACTAAAAATGAGATGGACAAGTATTGCATACTTCTTTCAGGAGAATAACAAACACATAACCCACGCTACAGTCATTAATTCTGTAAACACTTATCCATCACATAAAAAATACAACAAAAACTTAGCTAAGCTAGAGAAGTATTTTACATTTAAAGATGACATTCACATTGATGAGATAAACAAAGTTCAATATCTAGAAGATAGGTGCGACAAGCTACAATCACAACTAGACCTTCCCTTAGTTAAACTTGTCAAGAGAATACCTAAACACAGAGAGGAGGAAGCATTAAGATTTGTCAGGAATGTTGTGAAAAGTTTTGAATGGAAATACAACGAGAAAGAAATTATTTAAATAGTTACGTTATATAGTTATGATTGAGAAAATTAACATCAACAAAATATTCAGCAATCCTGTAAACCCAAGATTGATAAAAGAACATAAGTTTAAAAAATTAGTAAAAAGCATTAAAGAATTTCCTGAGATGTTAAAACTTAGACCAATTGTTGTAAATAACGAATATGGAATCCTAGGTGGCAATATGAGATACAAAGCTTGTTTAGAATTAGGACTTAAAGATGTATGGATAATAAAAGCTGAGAATCTCACTAAAGAACAGATGCAGCAATTTGTTATAAAAGACAACGCTTCATTTGGAGATTGGGATTGGGATGTTTTGGCTAATATGTGGGAGGTAGAACAACTTACAGATTGGGGAGTAAATATTTATGATTTTAATAATCAGTCAGTATCTGAAATAAATAAAGGAGATGAAAATTCGGAATGGGTAGGAATGCCTGAATTTGAGGCATCTGATAAAGAATTAAAATTAATTATTTCTTTTGATAATGAAGAAAAAAGAGAAGAATATATATCCAAAAATAATATTGAAATATCGTCTAAAACTAGATTAACTTGGTCAGCACACTATCCACCTAGAGAAAAAAATGATTTTAGTAAAATAAAATATGAATAAATATCCAATTTATATAGTATCAAAAGGCAGATGGGAAAACCCTATGACTGCAAAGTGCTTTATAAAAGATGGTTTAGATTTTAAGGTTTTAGTAGAGCCACAAGAATATGATAATTATTGTAAATCTTTAGGAGAAAAGTATATTTTAAAACTTCCATTTTCTAACCTAGGTTTAGGTAGCTATCCAGCAAGAAACTATGGATGGGAAGATTCTATTAAAAATGGACACAACCGACATTGGATGTTTGATGATAATATATATAAACTAAGAAGGATAGTAAAGGGTAAAAAAATACCTTGTAATGCAGGATTGGCAATAAAAGTCGCTGAAGATTTTACAGATAGATATTTAAACATTGGAATTTCAGGATTTAACTACAGTACGTTTGTTGTTAGAGGAAGTAGTGATAATAAACCTTTTCGATTAAATGCTCACGTTTATAGTGCTATGCTAATGAACAATAATATGCCATTTCGATGGAGACTTAAATATAATGAAGATGTTGATTTATGCTTACAAGTATTACATAATAAAATGTGTACTGTATTATTTTCAGCATTTAGCGTGGATAAAGTAAGTACGGTTGCAAAAATGAAAGGCGGAAATCAAACAGAATTATATCAAGGTAACGCATTTGAAAAGAAAGTTTTAAAAGCAAAATCTTTAGAAGAAATATGGCCGCAATATGCAGAAACAAAAATTCGTTTTAATAGACCACATCACGTTGTGGAATGGAAAAAACATTTTAAACAAGGATTAAAAAGAAATCCTTTTTTTGATTGGGCATCTTTAAAAAAGGTAGATGAATATGGTATGAAATTAAATAAAATAAAAAAATAATGGTCAAAAGTAGACACATAAAAAAAGAATCGATGTTACAGGCTTTAGAACAAAGTTTAGGAGTTGTAACTGTAGCTTGTAAAAAAGCAGAAATACCAAGAAGTACATTTTATAAATGGATAAATGAAGATGAAGAATTTGCAAAGCAAGTAAGAGAAATTGAAAACATAGCTTTAGATTTTGCAGAAAGCCAACTTCATAAACAAATCTCAGAAAATTCTACCGCAGCCACCATCTTTTACCTAAAGACAAAAGGAAAGAAAAGGGGATACATAGAAAGGCAAGAAATAACAGGAGCAGAAGGTATGCCTACTAATTTCCAAATTGAGATAATTGACAAAACCGAAGATACAGACTAATATTGTCTATAAGCACTTAGTTAATAGTGATAAAAAGATTATCGTTGAACAAGGAGGTACTCGTTCAGGTAAGACTTACAATATATTATTGTACATAATATTTAAGTACTGCACTAGCCATCAAGGTAAGATTATAACAATATGCAGAAAAACATTCCCAAGCCTTCGTTCAACAGTTCTAAGGGACTTTATAACAATTTTAAGGGATTATAATATATACAGAGAGGAATATCATAATAAGTCAAATTCCGAATACAACTTGTTTGGTAATCTAATAGAATTTACATCACTTGACCAATCGCAAAAAATAAGAGGAAGAAAAAGGGATTTGCTTTTTATAAATGAGGGTAATGAATTGTATTGGGAAGATTGGCAACAACTTATTTTTAGAACACAAGAAAGAATAATATTAGACTTTAATCCATCAGATGAATATCATTGGATTTATGATAAGGTAATAACTAGAGATGATTGCGATTTTTTTAAAACAACATATTTAGACAATCCATTTTTAGAAGATTCTATAAAATTGGAAATAGAAAGATTAAAATATACAGATGAACAATATTGGCAAATATATGGATTAGGAGAAAGGTCAGCGAGTAAAAGCACAATATTCACATACACAGAATACAACGCATTGCCACCGACTGCAAACTTAGTTGCTTATGGAATGGACTTTGGGTACACAAACGACCCTACAACATTGGTTTCTATTTATATTGACCAATATGACTTATTTGTAAAAGAACATCTTTACAGAACACAAATGACCACTTTGGACATACACAAGTTTTTAATAAACGAAAGGTTAGAAAGGAAACCTATATATGCAGACTCAGCAGAGCCAAGACTTATTGACGAGCTTAGAAGAATGGGACATACAATCCACCCAAGTTTAAAAGGTAAAGATTCTGTAAACGCTGGTATTGATTTATTAAAAAGGTATAAGATTCATATATTATCTTCTTCAGAAAATGCTATTGCAGAATTTAGAAATTACAAATGGCAAGAAGATAGGTCAGGTAAATTAATTAATGTTCCTGAAGATAAAAACAACCACATAATTGACCCTTGTAGGTATGCAACTTATTCAATTTTATCAAGACCTAATTTTGGTAAATATACCATTAAATAAAAAGTTTTAAAATTTTTTGTTAATTATTCAAATATTATTGTTATATTTACACTATGAAAAACAAACAAACATTACAACATTACATTGCTTATTTTGTAGCATTGGTTTTAATGACCGCAGTATTTTTATTACCATTCGCAGGAACTGCCCTGATTAAATACCTTTTTAATTTATGATACACTTAGACAGATACAAACAGAACCTACACATTAGGGATAATAATGTATATAGCTATAATACAAACGTAGCTACAATAGTAAATGACAAACTTATCGTTTTAGGTTGGTGGTCAGTTACAACTTCAAAACACATTAATTATGTTGCAAGAGAATTAGACCTTGATATAGTTCGTTCGTAATTATTATATTTAACGAATGGACAAAAAAGACAGATTAATATGCGACACTCACATTGATGTCGTTATGCAAATACTCGATGAATGGAGTAAAGGCAAAAAAGCAAATAAAAAACTTAATCAAGTCATAGAATCATTTTGGCAGATTTCGTTTTATATTAGCAAACTAACCAATGGACTTTTGGATGCTCAGTTAGAAGCATCAGACTTAAAATATGAACACAACATTCTCAAGTTAAAATACAGAGAGCTAGAGAATAAATTAAAATCGTTACAAGATGAATTACATTGATATAGGAAATCCATACCTCGTAGACTACGGAGGGGAATGTTCAGAATGTGGAACAGAAATAGACGAGGGTCAGAGTGTTTGCTCTAGTGCTTGTCGTGAAGCTGCTGACCGATGAAAAAGTCACCTGATTACTATATGGGCAAGTATATGAAGATTGAAGCCAAAAACGTGGTTTGGGATTTTCAAGATGATAACTACAATTTAGGAACTGCACTTACATATATTATGAGAGCCGGTAAGAAACCAAATAACCCAATTACTCAGGATATAGCAAAAGCTATTCATCATTTAGAGATGGAATTGGAAAACCAAAACTACATTGAAGGTTTAAAAAATAGATAGTTTTAGTTGCTTTTGGTTAGGCAATTGGGGTGGGCAGAAATGTCCGCCCTTTTTTATTAAATTAGGGTTTAGAAAATATGTCCAAAAAATACGTTATATAGTTATGAAGATTAAGGTCGAAATACCAACCTCCCTTGCTGACATCAAATTATCTCAGTACAAGAAATATCTAAACATCCAGTTAAATAATGATGATGAGAGATTTCTACAGGCTAAAATGATAGAGATATTCTGTAATATACCTCTGAAAGATGTTATGAAGTTAAAATACAATGACACAAATGAAATAAGCTCAATATTGACTACTATGTTTGAGCAAAAGCCAAAGTTGATTGAGAGGTTTAAATTAAATGGTATTGAGTATGGTTTTCATCCTGTGTTAGATGATATGTCTTTAGGAGAATATATAGACCTAGACACATACATAGGAGATTGGGAAAATATAGAAAGAGCAATGAACGTATTGTATAGACCTATAGAGAACACATTTAAAAACAAGTATTCAATAAAAGAATATGAAGTTGAAGGATATAAGGATGTATTGGATATGCCAATGGATGCTGCTTTAAGCTCTATTTTTTTTTTGTGGAATTTAGGACTGGAATTGTCGCAAACTATGATGAGCTATTTGGACAACAATCAGAACATCGACTTGACCGAGTATCTAACTTCGGAAATAAATGGGGATGGTATCAATCAATATATGGACTCGCTCAGGGAGATATTACAAGATTTAAACATATCACAAAACTAAATATGCACGAATGTTTTATGATGCTATCATTTATGAAAGACAAAAACGAACTAGAAGCAGAGCAAATAAAAAGTAAAATGAAATGAGCAATAACGACAATCAAGCAGTCAGAGGATTTTACAAACTAACCGAAACAATCAAAAGTCAGTTATTAGGTGACCCTAATGTGAACACAGTCACAACAGGAGAGTTGTCAGATGTCAATCTAAACAAGCAAGACATATTTCCAATGTGTCACATAATCATCAACAACGTAACAGATGAAGAACAAGTTCTGAGGTTTAACATCACAGTTTTAGCTATGGATATTGTTGACCAGTCTAAGGATGAGACATACGATATATTCACAGGAAACGACAATCACCAAGATATCTTAAATACACAACTAACTGTTTTAAATAAATTGATACAAGTTCTAAGAATGGGTCAGTTATTTACAGACAAATATCAGCTTGATGGCAATCCTACTTGTGAACCTTTTTATGATAGGTTTGAGAATGAGTTAGCTGGTTGGGGTGCTACAATGGATGTAATGATTTATAATGATATATATATCTGTTAATGGCAACGAATAAATATATCAATCTAAAAAAGGCTTTAAACGCATACGGAAAATATGTTGTTCAACAATCAAAGTCAAACCTAACTAAACTAAAGAAGGGTGGTGGCTCTTTGTACAATTCTATTTCTTATGAGTTAGAGTCTGAGAAAGGTTTTTTCTTTTTGGAGTTCTTAATGGAAGAATATGGAGAATTTCAAGACAAAGGAGTCAGGGGTGCAGGAGGTACTAGAAAAACCACAAGTAAATACAACAGAAAAAACAACAAGGGAAAGATATGGAAACAGAAGGGTGGTAAAAGTCCGTATAGTTTTAAACAGGGAAGAAAGCCATCAGTAAAGCATTTTAAAGACTGGTCTAAATCCAAAGGACTTAATGCTTATGCAGTTAGGGAATCAGTATTTCGTCAAGGACTAACACCTTCATTATTCTTTTCTAAACCATTCAATAAGGGCATAGAAAAATACTCAGATGAGATTTTCAATGGCTTTGTCTTAGATATAGAAAACAAAATAATATTTGGAGAATCAAAATAAAACACTATGTCACAGAAAGCACTTAGGAGTCCACAATATATAAACGTAACCGCAGCCGCAGGGTCTTTATCTACAGAGCTTGCAATATCTATTGGTGGAACATTAAGATATACCTTGATAAAAAACACAACCGCAGGAAGTAATGTGGTTTTTGAGTACGCAGAATTAGCAAGAGATTATTTTACTACATCTTTCAATGGATTATACACAATACAAGAGTTGTCTATAACGCTTGCTTTGTCATCATACACAGGAGTAAATGGAACAGGCACTAAAACATTAACATCAAGCACAAATGTCAAAGGTGTAGATGGATGGGGTGCATTTATGGAAGGCGCAAATCCTGCAATACCATTCCCATCACGAACTGCTCCTGCTTGGTTAGTATGTTCTCAGAATGATGCTGGAACAAGTCAGATATTTGTTCCGACAGGAGTTGCTGGTAAAGCTCCTTATATGAAAGGAGCTGGTGATGATTATGCTTTATCTTATCAAGATTACACAACCACAGATGTTGAAATAGGTGGAGAAGGTCAAATTACTCAAATACTAAAAATAAACAGGGTTGATTGCACTAAGTATGGTCAAGGAACTAAATTTACTTTTGTCAATAAGTTTGGTATGCTTCAAGACATATATTTCTTTTTAAAGAATGTCAAAAGGCTCAACAGAACAACAGAAAGTTTTCAGAGAAACATTATAAATACGACAGGAGCAGTCACCTATGATGTGAATGATGCTTCCAAAAAACACTTTAACACAGAAGGAACACAAAGCAATACATTTAATTCAGGATATTACCCTGAAGCTGCTAATTGTATGTTTGAAGAATTGTTATTGTCTAATTATGTGTGGATGACAAGACCAAGTACATCAGGTGCAGGTGTAGAAGTTGTTCCTGTAATGGTTGCAAGTTCTGATTTGACTTATAAAACCTCCTTAAACGAAAAATTAATTGAATACACAATAGAATTTGAGGATGCGTTTGACTATATAAACAATGTCAGATAATGCAGAAGTTACAACTGTACATAGGAGGTGAAAGGTTAGACTTGTTTGATGATGAAACTGTGTCAATGACACAATCTATTCAGAACATAAAAGACATAGAGAAGGTATTCACAGAGTTCACACAACCATTTACTGTTCCAGCTAGTAAGTCAAACAACAAGATATTCAAGCACTATTACAATTTTGATATAGCTAATGGATATGATGCAAGACAAAAATCATCAGCATCTATTGAGTTGAATTTTATACCTTTTAAGACTGGCTATATTCAGCTTAATGGGGTAGAGTTAAAAAAGAACCTCCCATACGCTTACAAGATTACCTTTTACGGAAACACAATTAATTTAAAAGACGTTCTTGGAGAATCTGAATTGTCATCATTGACATTTCCTAATAGTTTAAACCTACCATACAACTACACAAACATTGAGTCTAAAATGACTAGTGGTTTGCAAAGTATAATAGCTCCATTAATAACACATACACAAAGGCTATTTTATAATTCACATTCTAGTCAGCATAATACTGCTGGAAATTTGTACTATCATAGTAACAACGCAACAAATGGAGTTCTATGGTCAGATTTAAAATATGCTATTCGCTTATATGAGATAATTCAAGCCATAGAAACGACATATCCATCAATAGACTTTTCTACTGATTTCTTTAGCACAAGCAATTCTACGTTCTATAATTTGTATATGTGGCTACATAGAAAAAGTGGAGCAGTTGAGCCGACATTACAAACAACTACAAACTATGTGTTGGTTGATACTTGGACACAAAGTAATACAGGAACTGCTATAATAACTAAAGTTGGTGCAAATATAATTGTGGATACAACCATAGCTTTCAAAGGAATAATTGATGGCGCGTTAAGCATAACACCTGAACAAACTGATATAAAATATGACATTAGAATATTAAGAAACGGACAAACCTATTTTGAGAAATTTAATCAAGAAGATGTATTTACTTTAAGTCAGTTGTTTCCAAGTGGAACATATACGATAGAATTAAGTTCAGCAGCAAGTTTAGAATTTGTACAAGGAAATATAGAATTTACTTTTACAGGAGACACAGATACAACACCTCAAGCTCCTTTTACAAACGTATTAACAAATACTAATCTTATAGACTCATTAACTTCAGAATTATACTTTATTATAGCTCAACAGATACCTGAGATGAAGATTATAGATTTTCTTACAGGATTATTTAAGATGTTTAACCTTACTGCATATGTAGATGGCTCAGGAACAATCGTTGTTAGGACTTTAGATAGTTACTATGCAGATAGAGTAAACAATTCTAGTGGGGGTAATTTTGACATTAACAAACACCTAGACATAACCAAAAGCACAGTAGATGCTGCCCTACCATTTAGACAAGTAAACTTTAAGTATAAAGGCACAAAGACTTTATTAGCTAATCAATACACAGAATCTAATAATATCGGTTGGGGTGAGTTAAGATATACACAAGATGGTCAAGACTTTGATGCACCAAATACGGAATACAACCTAGAAGCTCCATTTGAACATATGATGTTTGAAAGGTTATCAGACCAAAACGCAACACCAGTTGTATTTGGCTCTACTACTATTCAATATGGCTTTTTTGTAGACAGTAATCAACAACCTTATTTCGGTGAGCCTTTAATTTTCTATGCAGTTAATGCTTCAGCAACACCTCCAAATGTTGTTACTCCTATATATTTAAAATCAGCTTCAAATGCAGGAGCTTCAGAAAATTCATATATCATTCCATCTAATTCCTTGTCGCTTTCTTCAAGTACAAGTACAAAGAATTTAAACTATTCTTTAGAGATAAATGAATATACAGGAGATTCTACATTTACAGGCACTCTATTTGAAGAAGAATATAAGACTTATATAAGCGATGTATTTAGCACAAGAAGGAGAATCACTAAGGTGTCTGCTTTTATGCCCTTAAAAGTCCTATATGACCTTCAGATGAACGATTATATGACCATAGGACAACAGTCATACAAGATAAATAGCATAACAACAGATTTAACGAATGGGAAAAGCTCTCTTGAACTTTTAAATAATGTACAATGATTAAGGATATAATGAATTTGCTAAAAATAGCCAAAGGCGAAACTGAGAATATAAGAATCGCACAAGGCAAAAATGCTTTACCCAAAACAATGAAGTCCGCATATAAGAAAATCAAAAAAGAAATCAAATGGCAGAAGTAAGAGAATACACTTTAAAAGTAGATACTGATGATGCTCAGAAAAATGTAGAAGATTTAAACGAAGAAATCAAAGAAACAGGGCAAGATATTTCAGGTGTCGAAGAAATTGCAGACAAAGCTACAGGCGGAATGGTCTCAGGATTTAAAGGAGCATTAAAAAGTGTCAAAGGTTTTATAGGTGGTCTAAAAACAATGAGGGGTGCTTTAATTGCAACAGGACTGGGAGCTTTTGTTTTGGTTGTGGGTAGTTTAGCTGCAGCATTTACCAATTCAGAAGAAGGTCAAAACAAATTTACTAAATTGATGAATACCATAGGTATTGTCACAGGTAATGTTGTAGATATACTTAGTGACTTAGGTATGGGAGTTATGGCTGCTGGTAAGGCATTACTTCGCTTGGCTAAAGGAGACTTAAAAGGAGCTGGTGCAGCTTGGGGTGAATTTAAAAATAGAGTAAGTGAAGCTACTGATGGAGTTAAGAACTTTACAGAAGAAACTAAAAAAGAGATAAAAGAATCACAAAGGGTTTCTGATATAAGAGCAAACATTTCAAAACAAGAACGTCAACTTTTAATAGATAGAGCTATAGCTGATAGAGATAGAGCAGATGCTTTAGAAAAAGCAATAGACAAAGAAAAGTTTTCTGTTGAAGAAAGAATTGGATTTTTAGAAGATGCTGGAAGAATAGAAGAAGAAATAACGAATAAAGAAATTGCGCTTGCTCAAGCAAGACTAGATGCTAAGATTAAGGAAAATTCTTTTAGTGAATCAACTGCGGAAGATTTAGAAGAAGAAGCACAACTAAGGGCAGATTTAATAAACTTAGAAACTGCGAAGTTAACTAAGCAAAAAGAAGTAACTGGTCAAACGATTGCATTAAGAGCAGAGGAAGCTGCTGCATTAAAAGGTATAGATGACCAAAAGATTGCTGACCAAAAAATACTTGATGAAGAAGCTGCTGAAGCAGAAGAGAAAAGACTAGAGGATGTCAAGAAGGCTGCAGATGAAGAAATAAGAATTGCTCAATTAGTTGCTGAGCAAAAAAAACAAATACAACAAGCAAACTTGAATAACATAAGTCAAGGCTTTGCTTTATTAGGTCAAATAGCTGGAAAGAATAAAGCATTACAAGCTGCGGCAATAATTGGAGAAAGTGCAGTAGGTATTGCAAGAACAATAATACAAACATCTGCATCAAATGCTGCTACTATTGCACAAGGTTCTTCATTAGCCATTCCTACTGGAGGGGCTTCAGTTGTTGCTGCTGCTAAATTAGTAGCTGCTAATAAAATTAGTGCTGGAATTAGTATTGCTGCAAACGTAGCTGCTACTGCTAAAGCACTTGGTGGATTAAAAGCTGGAGGTTCTCCCCCAACACCTCCATCGCTTACAACATCATCTTCTACAAGACCATCCGTTCCTCAAGTAGGCGCCCCTGATTTTAATATAGTAGGTCAAACAGGAGCAAGTCAAATAGCTGATGCTATATCAGGTCAAAATCAACAACCATTTAGAGCTTATGTGGTTGCAGGAGATGTGACTTCAGGTCAAAGTTTAGAACGTAATATAATAGAGGGAGCAAGTCTTGGGGGTTAAAACACAAAACAATAAATTTAAATCGTTATATAATTATGAGAATAGTTGAACTAATATTAGATGAAGCACAAGAGATGATGGGAATAGATGCCATCTCTATTGTAGAAAGTCCAGCAATACAAGAAGATTTTGTAGCATTAAATTCTGATGAAATAAAATTAGCTGAAGTATCTAAAGAAAAGAAAATACTAATAGGTGCTTTGCTTGTACCAAACAAACCTATTTATCGAAAGAATGGAGAAGATGATGAATATTACATTTACTTTTCAAAAGACACAATCGCTAAGGCTTCACAGTTATATTTAAAGAATGGCTATCAAGGTAATTCTACTTTAGAACACGCAAGTGCTTTACAAGGTCTTACTCTTGTTGAAAGTTGGTTAGTCGAAGATGAAGTTCACGACAAGTCAAGAAAGTATGGAATGAACGTGCCTGTCGGGACTTGGATGGGTGCAGTAAAAGTTGACAATGATGAAGTATGGAACGAATACGTTAAGACAAATAAAGTTAAGGGTTTTTCTATTGAGGGTTATTTTGCAGACAAGATGGAGCAGTCTAATAAAAAAGATAAAGAGCAAGTTAGACAAGCTAGTCAAGAGTTACCTGAAGTAGAAGCTGCTAGACTTATAGCTGATATTAGAAAAATTATTACTGGGGATGAATAAAAATTCAAACTACATACCTAGTCGTTCATCACCTAGAGGTGCTTCAAGAGGATGTCTTTGTAGAGACAAAAACATTTACTCAAGAAAGTGTTGTAATGGTGATATAATAGCACAAGGCATAGGCAACATTACAAGAACTAGTTATTAAAAAACGCTGAAAATGCAAAATTTAATTTAAACATCGTTATATAATTATGAAATCAAGTGAAATGATAAATAATATCAAAACGCTTCTTAACATCGAGGTCAAACTTGAGGAAATGAAGCTCGAAAATGGCACAGTTGTAGAAGCTGAATCATTTGAGAAAGGAAAGGAAATTTTCATCAAAACAGATGATGAAAGAGTAGCAATGCCTGTTGGCGAATATCTTCTTGAAGATGGTCGATTGGTAGTTGTTGAAGAAGAAGGAATCATCGCTGATGTCCGAGAGGTATCTGATGAAGTTCCTGCAAAAGAAGATGAAGAAGGTGAAGAAATCACTTCTGACTTAGCTGAAGAAAAAGAGGAAATGGCTTATGCAACTAAAGAGGAATTATCTTCTGCAGTTAAAGAAATGAAATCTATGATTGAAGAAATCAAAGCTATGGTATCTGATAAAGAAGAAATGTCAGACGATGATGAAGAACTTTCTGCAAACATTAAGGAAGAATTATCTGCACCAGCTGCTGAGCCAATTAAGCACAGTCCTGAAGCAGAATCTGCGCAAGTAGAACAAAAAGTTTTTGCTCAAAGTAAAGTAAGAACGACCCTCGATAGAGTAATTAGTAAATTAAATAAATAAAAAATGAGTTTAGAAAAAGTAAATCTCGCAACAACCACAAACATCACGACTACTTATGCTGGTCAGTTTGCTGGTGAATACATTGCTGCTGCACTCCTTTCGGCTTCGACTATCGATGACGGCGGAATTACAGTAAAGGGCAATATCGCATATAAAGAAGTAATCAAGAAGTTAGCTACTACTGAATTAGTATCTGCTGCATCTTGTGACTTCACACCAACCTCTACTATCACATTGACAGAAAGAGTATTGCAACCTACAGAGTTACAAGTTAACTTACAACTTTGTAAGAAAGACTTTATTAGTGATTGGGAAGCTCAATCAATGGGTTTTGGAATGGCACAAACATTACCTCCTAAATTTTCTGACTTTATGTTGGCTCACGTAGCTGCTGAAGTTGCTCAATCAAATGAGTTAAATATTTGGAAAGGTGATACTGCTGCTGCTTCAAACAACGCATATGATGGATTTGAAAAGTTATTAGCTGCTGATGCTGGAGTTATAGACGTTGCTGCGGTTGCAGGAGGTCTTGATGCTGCAAACATCATAGCTGAATTAGGAAAAGTTGTTGATGCAATTCCGGGCCCTTTATATGGCAAGGAAGATTTGTTTATCTACATCGGTTCGGCTGCTGCTAAATTCTACGTTCAAGCATTAGGTGGATTTGCTGCTAGTGGTCTTGGAGCTAATGGTGTGAACAATATGGGAACACAATGGTGGAACAACGGAAGTTTGACTGTTAACGGAGTTAAAATCTTTGTTTGCCCAGGTATGTCTGCTAACAAGATGGTAGCTGCTCAAAGAAGCAACTTGTACTTCGGTACTGGACTTCTTAATGACACTCAAGAAGTAAGAGTTCTTGATATGCAAGATTTGGATGGTTCACAGAATGTTCGTATGGTAATGCGATATACTGCTGGTGTTCAGTTCGGAGTTGCTGAAGATGTAGTTCTTTACGCTTAATTAGAAACATTAACATAAAAGAGGGTAGGTGGATTTTACTACCTACCCTTTTTTTTTAAAAAATAAATAACTATGGCTTGTGCAATAACAAAAGGAAGAAAAGTACCTTGCAAATCAGCATTTGGAGGCATCAAAACAGTTTACTTCTGTAACTACGGAGATGTCACTATTACTGCGTTGGATTCATCTACTGGGGAAGTTGAAACTATCGCTATGAGTGGTGATACAAAATTTCAACAATATGATGTAAAAGGAAATTCTAGTCTTACAACTACAATAACTAGTTCAAGAGACAACGGAACGACTTTTTACACTCAGACTCTCGCATTGACTCTACCTTATTTAGATAATGCAACTAAGAACGAAGTTCAGTTGTTAGCTGCTGGTAGACCCCAAATGATTGTAGAGGATTATTACGGAAACAGATTTTTCTGTGGATATGAGAATGGTATGGACTTAACTGGTGGCACTATCGTAACTGGAGCTGCTGCTGGAGACCTATCAGGATTCACATTGACAATGGAAGGAATTGAGGAGTTTGCTCCATATTTCATAGAGAGTACAGTTAATCTTACTGTAGACACTGCTGCTCAGATTGACCCAACATCTGGTGCAGTACCTCAACCTTAATATTTAATCATATTAAAATCAAGACCCTACTTCGGTAGGGTTTTTTTTGTTTTAGACTTTTACAAATTCAGACAATTCTGTCGTTATATAAGTATGATTGTATTAACAACATCAGCAACTGCTCAAACACTTAAAGTAATACCTAGACAATATGATAGTGTATTTAAGATGTCAGTTCGTGATGATTCTACAAATGTTACTGTAGAATACGATGTGAATAGTGCTACAATATCAGGAAACTATTATACATTTAATAATGTATTTTCTCCTGCTTTAGTCGAAGGACACTTCTATGATTTAGAGTTATATGCTGCCTACGACTTTTGGAATTTAAACTACTCTTTATGGCAGAATTATGATGTCTTATGGCAAGAAGATGCAGGATTTAAAGGGATAATATACAAAGACAGAATATTTTGCACAGACCAAGACATCGAGCAATTTGAAAATGATTACTATCAACTTAATGAAGGTCAATATATACCTAGTAAATCAGGAAATAATGACTACATTGTAACGTTATGAAGAATAAAAGAACAAGAAATAAATTAGGGCAATTCACAACAGAATCAAAAGTTTCTGAATATGGATTTGTAAACCTAAGCACCTACACAAGTCCTGAGATTAAGGAAGTTAAAAACAAGGGATGGGTAGAATACGGAGCAGATAATGACTATTTTCAGTTCCTTATAGACAGATACAATGGTAGTCCAACTAATAACGCTGCAATTAACGGAATCAGTCAAGCTATTTATGGTAAAGGTCTAAACGCTACAGACTCAAACAGAAAGCCAAACGAATATGCTCAGATGATTTCTTTGTTTCAAAAGGATTGTGTCAGAAAGCTATGCTATGACCTAAAGCTAATGGGTCAATGTGCTATACAAGTAATATATTCTAAAGATAGAAGTCGTATTGCACAAGTAGAGCATTTCCCTATTGAGACATTAAGAGCAGAAAAGGCAGATGAGAAAGGAGAAGTCCCAGCATATTACTATTTTAAAGACTGGTCTAAGATAAAACCAAGCGATAAGCCTAGAAGAATACCAGCTTTTGGTAAGTCTAAAGAGAACATAGAAATTATGTACGTTCAACCATATCGTGCAGGGTTCTATTACTATTCTCCTGTCGATTATCAAGGTGGATTACAGTATGCCGAACTAGAAGAAGAAATTTCAAATTTCCATTTGAATAACATTATGAATGGATTAAGTCCATCAATGCTTATCAACTTCAATAATGGTACACCTAACCAAGAAGAAAGACAACTAATAGAAAGTAAGATTGCAAACAAGTTCTCAGGAACATCTAATGCTGGAAAGTTTATTTTAGCATTTAACGACAATAAAGAAGCATCAGCAGATATAACACCTATTCAGTTGTCGGATGCGCACAATCAATACCAATTCCTATCAGACGAATCTTCTAAAAAGATAATGGTAGCACACAGGATTGTCAGCCCAATGCTCTTAGGTATTAAAGATGGTTCAGGGTTAGGCAACAATGCAGATGAGATTAAGACCGCATCTCTTTTGATGGATAACACAGTTATTAGACCTTTTCAGGAGCTTTTAATTGATTCCTTTGACAAGATACTAGCTTACAATGATGTCGCTTTAAACTTATACTTTACGACCTTACAACCATTAGAGTTTACAGAGGTAGATTCTGAGGTACAAGATGATGAAACCATCGAAGAAGAAACTGGAGTAGAGATGGGTGGTGAGGAATATGATTTAAAAAAACCTTGTTACGCAGGATATGAGCAATATGGAATGAAAATGAAGAACGGAAAGAAAGTTCCTAATTGTATTCCTATTCAGAATAGTGAAGATATCAAGCTAAAAGAGATTGATGGAGAAACTGTTTATAAGACACAAGAAGAAGCAGAAGCTGCTGCTCTAGAAAAAGGATGTAAAGGCTATCACGAACACGAAGAAGATGGTATTATTTGGTTTATGCCCTGTGAATCTCACGATGAAATTCCAAAACTATCAGAAGAACAAGGAGGGTTAATGCTTGAACATCTAAAAGGAGAAAAAATAGATGATGAATGGATTATTACAGATGTTAGAGATGTATGTGATGATAATGTTAGTGATGAAGAATGGTTAAATGCTAGTATTGTAAATAAAGAAACTACATTAAGCAAAATAAAAAAAGTTATTGGTTTGGCTGATGAAATTAAATCTAAAAAAAATGGTAGTTCTTTCAGCACTTTAGATTCTAATAATTATAAAATTAGATACCAATATTTTAAAAAATCAAATGCTAAGTCCATACAAAAAGATGCTGATGGTAAAAGAAAAAGTTCTTATAAGACAAGAAAGTTTTGTGAGAATATGATGGATTTATCAAGAGCTGGAACAGTTTATACTTTAGAGGATATTGACAGAGCCAGTAGAGCAGGGGTAAATGGTGGTTTTTCACCATCAGGCAAAAAAACTTATGACCTCTTTAAGTACAAAGGCGGTTGCTATTGCAGACACGCTTGGAAGCAAGTTTTATATAGAAGAAAAAAAGGTGCTGATGTTAGTGAAAATTTAAAAGATTATAGAAGAACTGGAAATATTCCATCTACTTATAAACGAAATCCTTGGGGTAGTAAAGATGCAAAAAGAGCAACATTTGACTTACCTAATCACGGCTCATTGAAATACAAATACTAATGGCAACAAAACTATTCATAAATCGTACTGACCTTGTTAGAAATTCCATAATGGATGGGAATATCAACACAGACAAATTTATTCAATTTATTAAACTGGCTCAGGAGATACACATACAGAATTATATGGGTACAGAGCTATATAATGAGGTCTTAGCACTTATCCCAACGGACATAGATTTACCAGCTAACGCAAAGTATAACCCCCTTGTTCTGAATCAAAGTTTGCGTTAGCACCATTAAAATCTA
>CAACVD010000274.1_pt1 | contig 24705 bp, 34 predicted proteins | sample 2381771 | NCBI WGS metagenome assembly CAACVD01 (sample SAMEA5211965, study PRJEB30684) | marine metagenome | biome: Marine; feature: Epipelagic; material: Water | collected 2015-10-15 | depth 15 m
GTGCTGACCTATCAGAAGGGTCTAGGCTACCGGAAAGGGCTGATAGCGTAATGGCAACTATGTTAGATGAGTGGAAGGTTCTGCCACGACTAGCCTTCCTAGCGATGATTGTAATGGCCTTCAGAGTGACTGAGTGGTACATGGCTTTGTCAATCCCCACCCTTGAGCAGTCCGGCTTCTGTAGCGTCGTCTATGGCGCACTCACCGGCTCGTTTGCCATATGGCTTGGTAAAGAAAAATGAAACTAAAAATAGGGATGCAATAATGTTACAGGCATTGATAGGTCCGGTCACAGGACTGCTAGATAAGTTTATTGAGGATAAAGACCAGAAGAACGCTCTGGCGCATGAGATAGCCACGCTTGCTGAGAAGCAGGCTCACGAAGCTAATATGGGCCAGATAGAAGTCAACAAGGCTGAGGCCCAGCACCGGAGTATATTCGTTGCCGGTTGGCGGCCCTTCCTTGGCTGGTGTTTGTCACTGGCTATGGCGTGGCATTTTATATTCGCGCCGGTCACAATGTTTGTCTGCTCATATGCTGGTGTTCAGATTCCAGAGATTCCCGTGTTTGATATGGATAGCCTGATGACTGTGTTGCTGGGTATGCTCGGATTGGGCGGGCTGAGAACTGTAGAAAAAGTAAAGGGGCTAACAAAATGAACGACCACCAAAAGAGATGCCCGCGTTGTGGCGAGGCTTGGAAGACCGTGCATGTGCATGGGCATGAGCAGTGCCTGACCTGCGGAAACATCGTTGATGATTGCTGTCAGGGTGAGGTGTGTCAGCCGACGGACGACACAGAGTAAAACCCCCCGCCGTTACAGCGAGGGGTCTCAGGGAGGAAACTGTCTGAGGTCAAAGGAGAGAAAGCCCCCAGACCTCTTATTGATATATTGTTTTTGCCGTTACAGCAACCAGAAGTCGGGCAAGCAAACATTTTTGATGACATGAACCGCGTCTGAGTGTGTCACCCCGCCTTTTCTCAGGCGGAGGTAAAGCGATACTTTCTTTGCTAAGATAATCATTATGCAACCTCCTTTGTCTTAGTTGGTCTTTTAAAGAAACCGAATTTTGGGTCATCTTCGCTTGGAGAGATTGCCGCTGTAAAGCTAATGCGCTTGCCCTTGAATGTGTCACCGTGAGGCCATACGTCATCAACAGCAAAAATATCAAACATCTTTGATGGGATGGAACCCCACACCTTAAACCCGCTATCATCGCGCACCAGCATTTTCCACTGTGAGCCAAAAGATGTTTCGCGCAAATCAGTTGCGATAATTTCTCCCGTCACCTCAGCGCGACCCTCTGGGCAGTCAGCGGCGCTTGCATCTTCCTCAGCCTTGCGAGCCTGTCTTTCGGCATCACGCTCTGCCTGAGCGATAATGATTTTGCGAACAGCTTTTTCCTGACCCTCTGTAAGCTGGCCCCACTCATTAAGTGCTTCATTCATTGCAGAAAGAAAGTCTTCGCCGTACCTTCCAAACAAAAACGCCTGAATTTCCTTGCGGCTTTCGTCCTCAGCAATCCACTTGATGTTGCGGCTTTTAGAAGCGTTGCGGCGAATAGCGGCATCACGACCCCGCTCCCAAGCATCAATATTTTCGATATGATTTTGCATGATAATCTCCCTCTATGATATAAGCCTAAGCTAAGGGTATAGATATGTAAAGCCCTAGCATGCAATTTTATTTATATTTTTTTCGGGGGTGTTTTAGCGCATTATCTGAGTAAAGCCGAAATACAGGAAGCCCAAGACAACCAGCACTAGCAGAACAATCATAATCCACATAATAATCAGTTCGTTTTTTTCTTCTCTCAGCCTAGCATCAATCAGCCGCTGTTTGCGTATCCTGCCCTGTAGCCGGATGATATCCTGCCACGCCTCTGGTCCGTAATGGCCTATGACAAAGAGCCTTAGCTCCTCCTCCATACGTTTGATTTTCTTCTGGTGGGCCCATGTCTCAAGGGCCTCCTCGTCAACAGAACCGAAGCGACGCGACTTGGCTTTCTGGTGCCCGTCCTTGACAGACTGCACCGCGCCCATCCAGCGAGATAAATCGCCCGCCATAGATTCAACATCTTTAGCCGCCGCGAACCCCTTTTTAATGGCCGAGAACGCAGAGGTTGCAACAGCCATTGCGGTAATAGGGTCCATTTCATCAGCCTTTTGTGAGAGCCTTGTCTAGCTTGTCTTCCATTCTGTGCAGTGCTTCTGATAGCTTGTCCACTGCGTAACTGAGGTCGTTCTTACTGGCAAAGTCCTCACGAGTTCTGTTCAGCAATATGTCAATTCGCTTGACCTCTCGCACTAGGTTAGCCAAGAACCAGCCGACACCTGTAAGCAGTACGCCTAGCAGGAGGTCTATCAAATTGTGCATTTCCATATCTAATCAGCATCTGCAATCGTTAGTGTGCCAGCTTCTACCTGACGCATGATTTCGTCATAAATATAATTGCCGACACGCATAGCGACACTTGTGGTCTTCCCGTTATGAACAGCGACTAGACCAACATTGTTTCCATCATCATCCGCTATATGCTTAACACTTGTAAAAGTAATCATTTTTATAACTCCGCATCTACAGAAACAGTTGACTGTGCTCTTGAACTTCTTAAAAGAGCACCATCGCCATCATTGCTTGTTGCACCGCAAGTCACATTGATTCTCACTGTACTAACTGTTGATGAATTAACGCCGACTGCGGTGACTGCATTTGTTGTTCTACTGGTCATCACAGTATAATTTGCAACCGCATCATCAAATGTAACATCAGGTCCATCACGCATTGTTACCGGATTAGGCCGCATTATTGTTGCGGTAGTTGGGCCATACATAACACCAGAAGCTATACCGCCTGTGTAGTTACCAAGACCATCTATTTCACCACCAACCCGATAAAAGTACCGCTGGCACTTCTGCAAAGTAGCCGCATAGCTTTCATGCTGGAAAACTGGATTTGCGACAGAGCCTGCTTCAAGCTGGACGCCTGTGATTTGCCACGTTGCGGTGTCAGTTCCAATTAAATTTTCCTGACCAGACGGAGCAAGGTTTGCATTAGTGGTTGCTTCAAATGCAGTAGCTAATGTTCCACTAGTGTAGTCTGTCCCAGCCGCTAAAACCCAGCTTACAACCAGACCCTCACCGTTATCATTATTAAAAGCACCTGCTGTGTCGCCGGCGAAAGTCAGAGTTTTCTTTTCCCAAGTGTCGGCGACTGAAATCGTGTAGCTTTGCGCCGCTGACCTACCTGCATCCGAGTTTTTCAAATCAACGCCGTAGGTTCCAGCAATGCTAGACTTAACGTAGAAAGACAAAGTTATAGCTGATGCACTACTAGTTCCAAACGCTAATTGCTGTAGATTAAATGCTTCAATGCGTTGCTGAAATCTAACTCTTTCGTCAACCGCAAGTGTTGTTTCTGGGGTGGTCACAGTTAGCTTAAACGAATTTGTCAATCCGGCTGGTGCATCAGCAACTTGTGCATGTGTAACCCGTAATTCGTCAGGTGTGCCATTGTAGGCAGTTCTGAATCTGTCAACGGTTTCATACCCGCCGCCCGAAACTCCTGTTGATGAGGTCCCCCTCTGTGCGACAGCCATATTTCCGTTAATTATCAAATTAGGCGAAGCTGGACTTTGCCATGCCAACGCGCCCGCACCGTCTGTAAGTAGCGCCTGACCTGCAGAGCCGTCGCCGTCCGGCAATGTAAATGTCGTTGTGGTTGTGACCGCTGACGGGGCTTGTATCTTGATAGACGCGCTGTTGTCGTCGTCCTGCAAATTCAAGACATCCACACCAGTTGTGCCCGCTGAGAAGTCAGCTAGGTGGCTCATTAGCTCACGGATAGCGTCGTTCACCTTTGACGGCAACATGCCCTCAGCAGTGTTGACACCGCCGACATCCGAATTGTTGGACGCGCTGGAATCGTAATCGGTGAGTTTATCCTTAGACATTCTTATCCCTCCAACGAAGCAAGGTGTGCCGCGTAAGCCGCTTTGACTTCATCAGTAAATACAGCGTTGCACACTGCAACAACGTCAGCATCTTCGTTTGATAAGCTAGCATTAGGGGCAATAACTTTTCGGCTAAAGCTACGGCTAATCTCAACGCCATCACGCTTGATAATAGTAGCTGTGCGAACACCTACCGCAGACCAATCGCCCTTGTTCACTACTTCAATTTTGTCGTTAATTATTTCTTCTGTTAGTGCCATTTTTTATCTCCTATGGCTGGACTGTCCGACCCGATAATCCAATCAGGCTATTGATTGGTGATGTATGAAATTGTGAACCAAATGTCAGTGGTATCGTCTGTTATATGCTGGTGGTCTACATTTGTTCTGCCACTATTATCTCGTTGTACAAAAAAACTTATATGATTTGCGCTTTCGTCAGCGAGAGCTATCATGTCAATATTTGCGGAAAAATCTATATTGTTATAACTTACTGCGCCGATACAATCTTGCACATCTGTTGTGTAAGGCATGCCAGTAACAAGAAACTGGCTTGTGCCTGTTGTGCCTGAAGTGTTTATGTTAGTTAGTTGTCCGTTGAGCGTAACCAGCCTGCCAATTTTTGTATAAGTCCCCGACACAGAAGCGGCACTAGCGGAACTACCTGAATTGGTACTGAATGTAGGTGTCCACGTTCCTTCTTCGTAATCGTCAAGAGCGTTTTCCGCCGCAGTGTCGCCGTTGAAAGTGATGCCGCCCGTTGACGGGAAAGTAACCGTTTCTGTGTGGTTAGCAAAAGAGGTGTCGCCGCCTGTGAAAAATTTTATATCGCCGGAACTGCCTGAGCCAATTTTTATTGAGCCAGTAGAATCACCGATTTCCACAGAGCTAGTGGCCTCAGTAGACTTTATCCGACTAGGTATTGCGTCGGCGCTTTCAACAGAGAATGTGCGGGCAGGGCTTGTTGTACCTACACCCAAGGTGTCAGCTACAGGCGTCTCAAGAGCAACAGTCCCAGCGCTGACATCTTTAAGGTCTGCCATAACTTCGCGGATAGCGTTGTTTAATCCGCTGGGCGCACAGCCCTCAGATATGTCAACTGACTGGATGTCCGAGTTGTCGGAACTGCTTGCGCTATAATCGCGGATACTGTCTTTAGCCATTACTCGCTCCTAATCCAGCAGATTTCTATCTGATGGTCTGATTGTTAGATAAGGTATATCACGTTTTGCCACCTCTCCGCCAAGTAATCCTGCGGCGGCTGGGGTTCTGAGCATGGTGCCTCCGGCTGGTACTGCCCTCCTGAGAAGGCTCTGAGCAGGAGTGGTGTATAGTGCGCTTAAACCGCCGCCAATCAGCGCTGATTCAAGAGGCATCCCAATAGTGGCCCCGCCTGCACCGGACATCAATGCGTTTGCAACTATGCCCCGCGTTGCCGTACCTGAATCCGGCAAGGTTGCTGGAAGGGTTGCTCTGCCTGCCCGTGTAAGCTCCTGCAATGGAACTTGTCCCAGAGCCAGCTTTGTCTGTTGCCTTTTTGCTTCCTGACCGATAGCTGTGGAAAGCTGAGAAGGTGTGAACACACCCTCGTCTTTTTCTGCTTTTACAGTGGCCCGCCGGACAGGAACTAACCTGCTATAAGCATCATCAGCTTTTGCAAGCTCACGCGCTAAATTAGGCGATGTCTTTGATAGGGTGTTTGTCACCTCAAAGGAAACGTCAGTTAGTGCAGAGCCTAGCTCTTTTTCATAAGCAGACGGAGATGTAGAAAAAGTATATGCCTTGTCACGTATTGCTGACTGTGCATCCTTAAATGCCTGACCGGTCAGCTTACCATCCACAATCCTGTCGGTGAGCTCATTCTTAATAATCCTTGTCATCGCCTTTAGCTCTTCAGGGCGAAGCTGGTTAGCAAACTTAGAAACCAATGATTCAGGAGTTGCGTTGAAATCAATGCCAATCTTAGGAATTACTTTCTGGTACTGCTGTGCTATGGCATTGTTTGCCGCCTCAAAAGCCTCAGTTCCAACCATACCCTTTGGTATGCTCTTCCCCAAAGGCTTGAGAACTTCGTTAATAACCTCGGTATTAAAGCCCTCAGAAGCCTTCTGTCTTGCAGAGCGTATAACATCACCAGCTAAGGGTATGCTACTCACAGCCTCCTCAAACCGCTTTATGCCGCCGCCTGTTGCTTGCCCCAAGGTTAGCGGAACGCCGCGCTGTAATAATTTTTTAGCTGGCTCTGTTACAGCCGGAGTGATTTTCTGTAACCCCGCCCCCAGACCGCCACTAATCAAAGAAGTGGCTGGGACATCCTCAAGCTCTTCTGCTGTGCCTGCTCCGTATGCCGCACCCAGAGCGGTGGCCTGCGGTATCTTTCCAGTAAGTCTTGCGGCAGTTAATCCTGCCCCGCCGACCATTGCCGTCGGTATGGATGCCGCTATCTCAGCCCCATAAGCAAGGTATGGAGATTCAGTGCGGAACTGTTCTAAACTTGCGCGGGCTGAATCTCTGGCCTCCGTATAAGTTTCATCGCCCAGAATACTGCGGGCATACCCCTCTGCCTCATCAGCAAAGCCAAATGTAAGACCCTGCCCGATTGCTCTGGCAAGGTTAAATGCTAAGTCTGTGTTAGACATCTCTGGGGCTTGAGAAGTCTTGCCATCAGGGGACACAGAAACCGTCTCTGCATCAGATAAATTATCATACCAAGCCATACTACTTGCCCCTCGCGTGTGGGTTCTTGAAAACAATGTTACCGTTAGGCAACTTTATAAACGTATAATTTGGAGCCGCTTCATAAGCGTCTGCATCATTTGCAATGATTGGCAAGCTCTGCGTCCCTTTAAGCTGAACTCCTTTTTCAGCAAGGTCTAACTCAAGTTGCTTTTCCAACTCAGATAATTGAGCAAGAAGAAAATCTCTTCCGCCTGTTATGGCCTTAGTAGTATTTGGAGAGGTTAGCAAATTATCAAGAATTTGAAAGTCGCCTCCAACAAGAGCCCCTAGCTCGTAAAGTTTTTTAAGGTCCATCCTTAACGTCTCGGACTGAGACTGAGCCGTTGAAGCAAGGGCAGACGGGAATCCAGCCGCGCCGCCTATTTGTTGAGTTACCGAAAACTCTGGGTTTTGGAGCGTTGTTCTGTATGTATTAAGGTTCGCCAACATTTTTGCAGTATCTTTTAATTTTAACGCATCTTTTAATTGTTGAGTTGACGGCTTCTCTGTCACTAGAGGGTCTCTCATTCCTTCTGGTCTAGGGAAGATATCTGTCGGCAAATCCATTGCCGGAACCTCTGTTGTTGTCGCCTGCCCTGTGGTTTGGTCAAAGGTTGTAAATTTATCAGGACGAATCGCATTAGCATAAGTGTAAGAATAAAGAGCTTTTTCTTCAGCGGTTGCGGTGCCTTTTTTAATTTTTCCCGCAAGCCCTAAAAGAATGTTTCCGCTTTGAGCAAACTTAGATGTCCCTGTTAATGGGCCAGATGGCTCCGCTTTTATTCTAGCAGTTCTAGCATTTTCTATAGCAAGCCTATCAGCGAGGTTAGCCCGCCTCTCAGCAGTCTCAGCCGCCTTAGCCGCTTGGAATGCCTGCATGCCGGACTGCATCATTGCGCCCAAGCCCTGCGCCGTTGTAACTGGCACTTCGTTGTAGCCCGACAACTGCAAACCGGTTGCCGCCGCAGACGTTAGGCCAGCCGAGGCCGGTGTGCCAAATTCAGGAGACAGACGCTCCATAAGGCTCATTGGCTTCTTTGGTGGTGTTGCACCCATTGCTGTCTGTGGGCCTCTCATAGCCGCCGCTCTCAGGCCATAAGCCGGAAGCTGTTGCCGTGCGAGTGCCATAGGCGGAGTGCCTCTGGTGACTGGCTGACCGCCTGCCGCTGGCCTTGCTGTCAAAGTTGACATCGCTGGACCCGACGGCATTTGTGGCTGTTGTAGCTGTAGGAACCGCCCCGCTGGGGTCATGCTCAAATCAAAGCGTGTAGGTATTCTTGCCATTATCCGCCATAGCCTCCTAAAAGAGCGCCTAACAGTGCGCCCATACCGCCGCCTGCTTGTGCGCCAGCCAGACCGCCTGAAAGGAACCCTAGTGCTGGGTTTCTTTGCACCGGAGTGGACCGCTCTCCACCGAGTGCGCCTGAGCCACCCTGAATGAACTGCATATAATCTGCCAGCTTTTGCGTGGGGCGGTTCTGCTCAAAGTTAAACCTATCCATATCAGCTTGCAGTTCTGCCTGCGACTGAGCCTCTCTAGCCGCTCCGACCTGAGCCAATGTCTGAAGGTCAGCAAATCCAAACTCACGGGCCGCTGGTGCCTGTGCAATAGCCGCTTGCTGTGCTTGGTAGGCCATAGGCGCTAATGCCTGTGCAATCGCTCCCTGACCATAGCCTGAACCGTATCTGCCGGACTGAGCGACCTGCCCCTGCATTTTCTCCAAAACGGGTTGCATTGCCGCTGACATCAGCGGGTTAGTGCCTGTCAGGTTCTGCATCACGACATCCTGTGTCGCGCCGATTAGAGGGCTACCCTGAAGGGCTTGTGAACGGTATCCGCTCAGTGCCTGTTGCGTTTCGGGGGAAAACCCAACAACCGTGCTTCTAGGGTAGTATTGAGGGGATTTGCTTTTATATAAGCTCTCGGCCCGTTGCAAGCCGCGCTTGATAAATGGCTGTGCATATGCCGGTGCCATGTTAGACTGTGTGATAGTCCGTGAACTTCCGCCGCCCTTGCTCATTTTACAAATTCCTTGTCAATAATGTGGCTGTCGCCTGATACTCGTTTAGCTGGCGCTCCCAGCCCTTACGTCCGATAATTTCCATTGAATTGCATCCGTGGCCCTTGGCCCATTCTGCAACCTCTTTTTCAGCTTCCATCAGTTCGTCCATATCGCCGCCGGCCAACCAGATTCGGCAGGACGTTCTCTGCGGGTAGTCAACTATCTCCGTCACTATAACAGAATTTTCATACGGAAAAAACTGCGCTTTCCCAGAGCGTATAGCGTCCAGCACATCCAACGCCGTGTGACTGTTCCCAGCATACTCTAGTGCGGCCTCGATGTGGTGCATTAGCCTTTCGTACTCATCCAATAATGACATATGCTACCGCCGTTGCGTGACCGTGGCTTTTACTTTCCACGACAAAACTTCCGTTGTTTAGCGTATTAACCACCGGCTCCACGCTGTAGAAATGTGCATCCAAGGGGCTGAACAATATAACACTTTCCTTGCCCACTCGCGGGTCTGTCACCGTTGTTGATATCGTGCTGTGCGGGATGGTGAATTCACCCACACTGTTTAGCTTACCGTCAACCGTCCTGTTCAGCACCTCTGCGACTTCTCGCGTAGTGGCTGTAACAGGGTTCAGAATACGATAGTTTGTCGTGCGCGTCATCTGCGGCCTATCTCTCTTGCCTCAACGTCAATGCCCTGAGCCACCGACCACTGACCGGAAATATTCAACCTAACTCTGTGATACCTTCCCTGCTCTCTAACCGGCACAAATCCGTCTACGTTTGGAGCCAATGCTGTTGAGAAGGTCGCGTCCTCTGTGTGTATATTCCGAGTTCCGACCTCAACATTAACAGTGCCGCCCTCATGGTATGGATAGACCCGCGTGACGATTGCATGCTTTCCCATCGCCAAGCTAGTTTCTCCGGTCTCAATAACCCCCTGAAGAGGGTCTCCGGTAAATGCGTGAATCTTAGTACCTAGAGCGCCGCCGAAAAGATACTGCCCGCCCTTATACAATGCGCTATCAAGTGATGCTGGAAGCGCATCAAGGCTTGTGCTGATATTGTCCAATGCCTCAAGCGTGTAACCTGCCGTGAAGAATGGCGCTATAACGTCGGCTGACACGTTAGCTAGTGACCAGCGATTTAGAGCATAGTTATATATGAGTAGCCTATCAGGAGTGCCATCCAGAGAGCTATTAGAGACATATGACCAGACTGCAAGCTGTGCCTGCGGGTCTACTGTGGATGTCATTTTATCCTTAAAGCTGAAGTCAAAATCCTCGAAGAAAAAGCGGTCAATCTTCTGAGAACCTATAGGGCTTGAGCTTTGCCCGTCAAACGCATAGAAACCATCGTCAGATAAATAGAAAACAGTGTGACCAATATTACATACAGAGCCGGAAACCTGACAGCCACGCGCCGTCTCCACTTTATCAAACTGAAATACCAGAGGTAGGCCAGAATAGGTTGCCCTAACAATCGCCCGCTCCATCAGGATGGTGCAGTATTCCCCGCCAACCATACCTGTTATAGCACCGGCATCTGGTATGTCCTGAAAATCACTTTGTCCTGTGCCGGATGTCCAGCCAGTAGGGTCTCCAAAAGCTGACCAATAAACACGATATGGCTTTCTGCCTGTGCCAGTATCGAGGTTAGCCGTCCACACGAAGTCTCGTACAACGGCAATAAAGTCAGCGCGAGGCGCTCCTGACACATCAGAGAAAACAGAATCCACGCCTATCTGAAACTTTTGCATCTCTTCGTTAATGCCGCCAGAAACATAAATCGTATCCCCAAACTGAACAAATCTCCAACGCTCAGTGCCCAACAAATCATAAGCAGGTGTGCCAGCTTTACTGACATCATCAAGCGCAGATGTCGAGGCATTGTGTCTGTATAACTTACCAGCATCGCCTGCAAAAAGACTTACATCACCAGTATCAGCTTTTGCTGAAAAAACATTTAGAAGTGTGTTATCAGCCGCTTCCGAATACGCAACAAACTGATTTAAGCTGGAATACCCGTTAAGGATTGGAACCACATTAGTTGCGACTGATACGCCTTGGTTCATAAAATTAGGCTGGTCAGGGAGCCACTCACCGAACTGCATCATTGTCTTGCCCAAACCTCACTGCCAGTTGCTACTGTAGCCCAAACCTCTGAGCCAACCGCTATATCAGACCACGTTTCTGTTCCGATTGAATTATCTGTCCAATCCTCGCCCAGAACCTTCGCTGTGCCGGTTATACTTATCTGCGCCTGCGTTGTGCCAGCTTCCACAAATATGCCAGTTGTGGCGCCGGTTGCTGTGAACTCAGCCGTGGCAGTGCCCTCAGCCAAATACAGGATATTACTGTTTGCCGTTGTTGTAACAACAGCAGAGGCCGTACCAGCTACACTGATAATTCTCTTATAATCTGCCGCGCTCGTTACAGCAATAGACGCCGTGCCGGACATTTGCCTCAGCGGGGTAATAGTTGCTGTAAAGCCGAATGCGCCCGTAACGCTGGCTGACATCGTTCTTATTCTGTTGGCATCTGATGCCACAGTGACAGCTATGTTTGCCGTGCCAGCTATATCAATAGCAAACTGCATAGCCGCTGTTGCTGTAAAGGCAATAGGCGCCGAGCCTGAGCAATGTATTACGTCTAGGTCAGCGAGTTGCTCTAACGTGCCGAAGCCGTCCAGAGCGTCCATAGTGCCCCAAGCATCTAATTGCTCAAGGGTAGGGTTAGCCCAATCAACGCTCGTAAGAAAAGACGCGCTGTCCAGAGATACGGTCAGCGTGTCTAAGTTGTTCTTAGTAAAGTTGTCGAGGCTGGGTGTCCCTGTAGGCATTGCCTAACCTTACGCCGCTGTGATGTCTAGGTCGCCCGCCGGTATCTTCAGAATGTCACCAGACGCGATAACCTTGCCGGTGGTGAACGCGCCGTGGACCAACAGGTTGCCGGATGTTTCCGCATCGAACAGACCGAAGTGGCTTACCGTGCCCCATGAGCCGGTTGCCGCTGGAAACTCAACAGCCGCATTATTATCAGCAGTTGCCGAAGCCGCCGCGTTGAAGGTGATAACCTTGCGAGTATATCCAGAGCCTGATAGCTCGGCTCCGCTTGCGTCATCGTTAAATGATGCCGTTGCTAGGCCCACATAAACACTTGATGGCATAGTGTAAGCGCCGGTGCCTAAAATGTGGTCGAGAATTTCATTCTCTAAATAATCTGATAATGCTGACATTGTTTAGGTCTCCGCTACAGCGTTTTGTCGTGAATAAATACTTTGGATTTGCAATGAGCCCGTGCCGTAATGTGCGCGTTGCTCGTCTACTTTTACTTCCTCCATGCCGCGTGTGAACTTGGCATCATACTGCGAGGCCCGTGCCTCATCTAGTAAGTAGGCATATGCCTCCGCTAGTGCGCCATACAAATACAAGTCTGGGCTACGAAGGAATAGGGTCGGGGTGGCTGTGTCTGAGATGCTTTCGAGACTGCCGATATAGACAATCTCCATTGTGTAAGCGTCATCAGGTACGGGCCGGATTTTCATTTCCTTGCCGACAATGCTGAACCCCTCTGGGCGACCGCCGCCGGATGAGGCATATGAGGTGTCCAAAGATGACGGGCTGTAATATGTAAGCACCTGCACGGGGTCAGTGTTTAGCTTTACTTCGCGCACCTCCCGCAGGTCAGTAGGCAGGGCTATGTATTCATCGCCGCTGGTCAGCGTTGCTGTTGAACGCTTCTCCTGCTCACGGGTTTCAAGCTCACGGCTCATGCGGCCCTCTGCAAGCTCGATAAACATTGGTATCTGTGCTGTGAGGTCATCACGCGCCAGAAAGTTTGCGATTGCAGTTTTTAACTCTGCGTAACTACCTATACTCATATGTTACCGCCGCCCGTTCTGAATGCTTTGTTTTCGCTGTCGTTCAGCCACTGCTTCCAAGCCTTCGGATTATCAGCGGGCTTGCCGAACTTTTCTATGAGGTGAGCATACACTATATTAGGTATCTCTGCCACATGGGACATATGCTTCTGAGTTCCGCGCATTTGGCCCTTTTGCCACTGGTCGTTCATATGCTTGTTCAGCGTGATGAGACCGTCGAAATGCTGGGTCTGCTCGATGACCTCAGTGCCGTCTGCATTCTGGTGCAGGTATAATTCTTTGCCCGTAATTGGGTCGATACTTAATACTCTTTTCATATTGTCCTCCTGATGAGTAGAGGGGGCAGTTGCCCGCCCCCTCAATGCTATTAAGAACCGTTAAGGTCAAAAATTCCCGCATGTGCTTTTGGTGCCTGAACCTTTAGAGCCCACTCAGTGATTAGCTGAGTTTTCTCTGCATCACCAGTTGCCGCAATTTCTTTCTCAGCGAAATTACGTCCGTTCAGTGTGCAAAGGCTGGCAAAGTCTGGGTCAATCAAGAAGATACGGTCATTTCCGAGGAATCTTGAAGGAGCCACATCCAATGTCCCGAAGTCTGTTAAAAACACGCTAGTGCTTCCAACATAGGTCGTTGCCTTAGCCGCAGTCATGTTCACATCGTTTGACACTAGATTGCCAGACGCTGACAGGTCAGAGAAGTTCGCACGGTTAGTCGCAGATGCAACAAGCATCTTTGGATTTCCGCCGTCCTGCCATGCATCAGCCATGCCGTCTTCAATCAATGCAAGTGTCAATGCGCGGTCGTCTCCATTTGTGATGGTGTCTGTACCGTCGCCCGTGCCGAAAGCACCCGCAGTTGCACCAACGGAGCCGTTTGTAATCCAGCATGAGAGAGACGCTGATTTGCGTGGCTCAGAAGCTGAACGTGCCACGTCTGTGTCACCGATTGACTTTTCGATATCGCGGCGTAGCTCTAAAGATTTTAGAACTTTTTGGTAATTTAGTTCCTTATCTCGGCCTGCTTTGTCCACAACATCTAGAGTTCCAGAAACTGCAACAGACTTCACTGAAATCTGGTGGTAGTTACCAAAACGAGCCGTAGCTGTAGGCGTACCGAATGATGCATCAGCACCTTCAGAAGCGTGGTTATCAGTAGCGGCGGCGGCTAGTTCCTGAACTTGCCATTCAGTAAAGATGCCGTTGCTTGTTTCTTTCTTTAACGCCGAAAAAATCGGTGTTTCATCAGGGTCGCATTATACCCCAGCCTTTCGGTGGGAGTGGACTATATCATCACACCTCTGTTGGGTGTGCCGGACGCTCTAGCCTGTTATTAAGAGGGCTTTACCTCTCAGGTAGTCTCTGAACCTTCCCTCAGTGTACCGAGGGCTTGGATGCTGATTGCCATAGCTTGCGCCGTAGGGTTCCAGCAGTTCATCCGGTTTAGACCGCACCTACCCTATCTAATGCGGTAAATTACATCTGCGAGTTGCTCACGTTCGCCTTTTGCTAAAGCAGTAGTAAAAGTAGCCATTGTTGGCCTCCTAAAAGTTAATTACCCATAAGGTATGATACAGCGGCATCAACGGAACGCTCTTTATTGAGACGGTCCAGCCCCTGCTTACGTTGACGACTTGCAACTTGTGCCTTGCTCTTGGGCTGTCCTGCCTTAACCATTTTAGGTGCGCTCTTTGCTTTTTTCTTTGCGGCAGGAGTCTTCTTCTGAAGGTTGTCCCACTGCCACGCCTTATAAAGCAATTCGATAGCACGGGCATCTGATGCCTGTGATACCTCTTCCTGAGAAAACCCGCGAGACTGAGCGTACTTGATAACTTCCTGACGCTCGGTATTGCGTGTGTCCTCATTCGACCAAGACGGAATGCGTTCAAGCATCTCACCTCGTTGAGCTTCCAAGTGCTTCTGTCTGAAGACCTGTTGCTCTTGCGCTTGCTCCTGCTGAATGCGTTGTCTCTCAGCTTCAACGTGACGAGCCTGTTCTTTTTGCTGGTCTAGTTGAGCCTTATAAACAATCAAATCCTCAGCCGGATACTCCTTGGCTAGTGCCGCCCAATCAGGTTCCTGTTCAGGGATTGCCTGTTGGAGTTGCCCTTGAACTTGTTCAAGTTGCTGTGCGTACACATCCCTCATTTGCTTTACTTGCGCGGCCTCTTGTTCAAAGGCTTTGCGTTGTTCAGCGAGTTCCATGCTACGCTTTGTGAACGACTTTGTCCGAGAGTAACCGCTGAGAAGTTCGTCCTGCGTGACCTCGAACTCTTCACCGTCAACTTTGACAGTGTACATTTCGGGTTGCTCTTCGACTTCTTCTTCGTCGCCCTCTTCTAATTCGTACTCACCTTCATCATCATCCTCAGATGCTTCGGCCTCATAGACCTCTTCATCTTCAGTTTCAGTTTCCGGTGCCGAGGCTTCGACCTGAACTTCAGGTGTTTCCTCTAGCCGCCCTTCGTCTACCTTGTCCTCTACGGGGGGTGTTTCTAAAAGGCTCATTGCTTCTGACATTGAAAGCGTTCCGTTCTGCTCAGAGTTGTCGGACATTGCTTCTACTTCCTTTTCTCAAATTTTACGCGGTTATGCAACTCATCTAGTTGCGATTTCGCCAGCTTACCCGACGAGACCACATTTTCGATGTAGCCTTTGACGGCAGATAAGTTCTGACACAACATATACAAGCGTTCACGGTTTTGTGAATCCTCCACAGAACTTTGTTTCCACGCCTGTATAAACTCAGTCTCAAGGCTGGTAAAAGCCTCCTCAAGAATTTCGTTCCTCATTAGGGCCGCCGCCTTTTCGCCACGGTCCACTAGCTCCCTTGCTTTTCCCTCATTCATGATAACAAACTGTATCCTCTCAAATCATACGGGTCTTGAAAATATGATGGCCTTGTTGCTGACTGCATCCTAAACGCTCTATTCTGCCTAGCAAAGTCTGGCATAAATTCCAACAGGCCGTCAGGCATAGTATCCAGTAGACCCATGCGGGCATAAGCTCCACGTTCAGGATAGAACCCGCCCTTGGGTCTAATATATTGCATTTGAAATTCTTTATCTATTTCATCCTGAGTTGCTTCGCGCTCTTCCTCTTCCTCTTCTGCGCTCATAGGATACGGATACGGATAGAGAGGTCTGTCCGGCTGGTCGCCGCCCTCTTCAGTGCGGTTAGGGTCAAAGTCTGGTCGGCCTGAGTAAACAGTGCCACCGAACAAACCCTTGCCCATAACGCCCATAATCTGACCGGCGTTGTTATAAACAGGTCTGCCGCCCTGAGATATTTGTTTAGCGATATTGCCAAGATTAAACTGGCTAATAGCATTCATGTAAGCTGGCATGCCCATAATGGCATCTGCGGCCTGTCGCTGTTCTAGGTCTTTAACACCAGCCAGTAACTTTTCTGCCTCACGCATTTCAGCCGCTTCTTTTGCCGCCTTAGCGACAACAGCCGCCGCCATATTTGCTCTGCCCTCATCGCTGGACGGAGCGGAATATTCATTTGAACCACCGCCATCAAAAGTTCCGTACCCAGAACCTTGATAACCAACATCAGCCCCAGCGCCTCCGAAAGCGTCCAAATCACCGCCTACGTCATCTCTGGTTGTCCCGCCGCCGCCGAAGTTGCAAAGCATTTTGCTTTCAAACTTAGCCGCTGGGTCAATGTTATTGATGTTGTCTCTGTTAAACATATTTACCTCGGTAAGTTCGTTGAAATGTCAGAATCAGTTACAGCTTTGAGTGCCCGTAACTGTGCCTCGGCCTCTAGCTCCTGACGGCGCATGTCCAACTCCATCTGCATTTTCTCGCGCTCCATCTGGATATCTGCCTGCATCTTCTCACGCTTCAGCGCGATATCAGCCTCAGCCTTTTGCTGGGCAATCTGGATATCTGCCGCCGCCTTTTGCTGTTCAAGCTGTAGCACCTGAGCCATTTGCTGTTGCTCTGGTGTCTGGCCCTGTTGCTGTTGGGCTTGCTGTGCCTGTTGCATCTTCATCATCTGAATTTGCTGGCTGTTGTTAAAGAACTGGTCAGCATCCTTGAAGCCGCCAATCTCTGCAATACTGCGGAGCGTATTGACATATTGCTCCATCGTAACCACGGGATTGTCTGGGCCCATCTGCATTAGTATCTGCTCCTGCTTGGAAGCAATCTGCGTCAGGAATGCAATCTTCTGCTCATCGTCAGCCGTGCCCAATCCAACCTGCACAACAACGTCATACTGGTCAGTCCATTCACGCGGGTCAATCGGGACGAACTCATTCCGCAATCTGACAATCTTCGGCTTGTTATCGTACTTGGTGACAAGGTGTAAAATACCCCTGAATAAATCCTTAACGCCGGTCTCTGCCATTGTGCGGGCATAGCTCTCTAGCTTTACCTGTGCACCCCGTACAGTTGCGCTGATAGCACTAGCTGTTGTGGATTGCAGTGCATTAGCGTCGAGCCCCTGAGAGGCTTTAGACATGCCCGTGCGCTGTTCCTTAATCTGGTCGATGTAGTCCATTAGCGGGCGAACTTCACCGCCGACAGCATTGCCCATAATAGGCTGAATGGCACCGGCCTGACGCATACGGATGACACCGCCAGCGGTACCGTCCAGAACGTCATCAATATTTACCATGCCCTCGACAACGCCCATTCGCGGCAATGTGGAGCTATAAACGCTGTCCAGATACTGCCGAAGCAATGTTGATTTGATTACCTGTAAATCTTCGGTCATGTCATAGATGGAGCGACCAATCAGGCGGTGCGGCATCAGGATTGGGCTGACAACGGCAAACGGGATATGGTCGAATGGCTCATTATGCAAGATTTCTGTGCCAGCTTCGCCGATAGCGCAAATGCGGCGCATTTCAGCAATGCCGTCATCGTCATAATCGACCTTCATTATGCATTCGTAATAGACAACCTCAGCCAGTGTTGGGTCGGCTGGGTCAATACCTGTGCTTGCCTCAAGGTCTTGAAAGCGTGTTGTGCGCTCCTCGTCAATGTCGAGGTCAGAGTATCCAGCATGCTTCTCAACAACGTCGCGGTCATAGCCCATTGCTACAAGGTCGCTGACAGTCATTGTTGTCCGGTGGGCTACAAAGTGAGCATCCTCCAATGAGGTAGCTCTGCGATTTACGAGAAACTCTTCTGGCGGGATGTTCTGAATCTTAATCTTACCGCCGGTCTCTTTTACCTTTACCGTGAGGTCGTACATGGCTGGTGATTCCATCATCATGCCAGTGGCCTCGTCAATTACGGCCTCCTGCTCAAATGTCTCGATGGAGCCGACAACCTCAATATTCGGGTTTCCTAATAAAGCGGCTAGTTCCGTTTCATTAAGGCCTTCATATTCTTCTTCAGTAACAGATTCAATTTCTTCAAAGTGATACTTAACGACACCAAGCCTAAATAGTAGCGCGTCCTTAAACCAATTATAAAGAACCTTGTACCCGTCATTCTGGTGGTTAATGATGTAATTACAGTAGTCAGAAATTTGTTCGGCACGGTCCACATCCTCCGCCGTTCTAGCATTAAAACGCACATACTTATCATTGCTTGTGAAAACCCTCATAAGGTTTGGCATGATTGCTTCGATGGTATCACTGACCTCAGTTGATACGACCTGTGACCGGCCCTCAACTTCATTGCCCATAGGTTCGCCCAAATAGAAATCTAAGGCCCGAATACGCTCTTGGCTGTACTCGCTATCAAAGTGGTTCAGGCTCTCTCGTATCTCGCTCGATACAATGCTATTTAGCTGATACTCGTCCATTCCGCTTTTTTCCTTTTTTCGGGGCTGATGGTCCGTACATGCAGGCAACGGCATCATCGCATAGCTTGCGAGAGACACAGCCCTTACACCGTTTATAATCTATTTTAGCGATTGGTTCCACCGCCTCGACTTTTACCGGCTCCGCCCGCCGCATAGGACGGGGCCGCATCATCACTCTGGTGTACTGCATTAGTCGGTCGAGTAATTGCCGGTAAAGCCGTTATAGGTCTTTTTCAGACGCTTAACAGGTTTGCGGATTGGTGATGGCTCAACCATTAGGCCGGTTGTCTGTTCTGCGTTCATAGCAGGGCTTCCCATGCGGGGACGAGACATAGGCATGGAGACTTTGCCCTTAGTGGATTTTTTTCCGTACATTTTTCTTTACCTTTTTCTTGATGGCTGTTTTGGCTGTAGTGCCGAGACCGGATGAAGTCATAACCGGATGGGGAACGGGTGCGGGGAGCTCATAGCCCTCGCCGCCGATTTTAAAGACGATGCAACGGTCTTGCGACGAGCAACGGTCTGGATATGGGCAGTGTGTACAGGTTTGCATTTTATTTCTTTTCTTTCTTTCATTTTTGCAGTAAACTTAGCATCCACTTATAAGGAGCTAATAATGGAAAATCAGTTACACCGTGAAACTATAGTTTTAACCGTTGCATCGCATCTTAAAAACGCTAACCCAAAAACAGACCACACAGAAAAGCTCATTGGCCTTGATGCGCTGGTTTGTGGTGCATTAGGAATAGACCAAGAAGAAAATCCGCCTGAGTTTGTCATCCCGTTTTAATCCACTAACAAACCAGATAAAGTATCAACAAGCTCTTGGTCAACAACTTGATACGGATTGTTTAGCCTTGTTGTGTATTGCTTCATGCTAGGTGTCTGCAACGCCCCAGACCTTTGTGTTGCACCTTCCAGCGTTTTATAAAAATCTCTATACATAATTTCATTTGGAACCATACCCGACAATCTCGTCGGGTCTCCAGAGCGGAACATCGCCGTATTATAGCTACCGTGAGGAATAATCGGCTCTTTTGTTGAACCCCTTGCTAAATCTAACGGAACAAAAGATAAGCCGCTTTGAAAGGTCGGAACGTTTCTTTGGGCATCTTCTGTTAAAGCGTATCTGGCCTTGCCAACAAAAGGGAAGCCTTTCTTACGCATTTTTTCTGTATCCATTTTTCTGACTATGACTTTGCGGGTGTCACCTACTTGGCTAGCCATCCACTCCTTAAACTTAGGAGATTTTACCCCAACAAAATCTGGGAAAGATTTTTTTATGTCTTCATCAAACTCTTTAGCGTCTTTTTTGGAAATTTTTGCTGTTTTTAACATTTCTGCTACAGCGCTAGAGTTCATCTCTGTAAAGTCTATCGTCTGTGGGCTCATGGTGCTGTGAGCTAAGATAACGTCATCTATCCCTGTTTCTTCTTGCGCTTTTTTTGCCTTGTTCAAAAGTCCTGTGACAACCCCTTCATCAGAGGCCCAAGCATAAGGAGTAGCAAGTTGGTAGTCTCTTCCGCCCAAAGCCTCGACAGGCTCATCAAAGGGCTTACCCTCTAACCCCCTAAGTGTTCCAACGGCGCTTCTATCACCAGCGCCAAACAACAAAACCTTTCCCTGCAAGGCTTCTGGCTTAATTAACGCTCTTTCACCTAGAAGACCTATTGGGGTCATATTGTAATCTAAATCAGTCAGAGGCTCATCTAGCTTTATAGAGCTATACCCCATAGGGTCTAATTCTGCTTTTGTCATTTTTCCACCAGCGGAGCCCAGCATAACGTCGCCAGCTTCCTTTGCCGCAATCCGTGCAGGTGTTCCTGCAACTACGCCCGCGCCAGTAAAGTCTAGCAGGCCCATAGCCATATCTTCGGGGGCCATCATGGGTGCATCGCCGACAGCCGAAGCTCCGGTGCGAGACATGAAATTGACTAAATTTTTTGCGAACTGAGGAACGGCAGGCTCATAGTCGCCTCCCTCATCAGCCATATCCACAGGCAAAAAATCCGACAACAACCCAAAAGCAAAATCGGGAACCCTAAAACCAGAATCCATACTAAGGGGTCTGCGGCCCTCAATATCTGGAAACACTGTCGCCCGTTGGATGGCGGCGCGATTAGCAACCATTTGGTCAATATAATCTTGTTCTGATACCGGAGCTATAACCGCCATTATTTACGCTTTCTGCCGCTGGCAGTCGTGGACCACTTAACTCGCTTGGAGCCTGTTTTTTTGGATGCTTCCTTTTTAGATATCTTACCCGCCACGCTTGCAGGCCGACAGGCTGGGTATTTGCGCTTTGACTTTTTCGCAGACTTGCGACCGCATGGCTCACCCGTCTTTACGTCAACCCACTTCTCACCGAACCATTTGCCGAGACCTGCTTGTGCTGGCATTACGCTTTCCTCACGCGATTATCTGAGCCGCCCCACTTGCCGCCCTTATCCTTATACCACTTTGCGGCATAAGCATTTGCATAGGCTGAGGGGTAGACCTTGTATTTCCGTTTAGCCGCCGCCTTAGCCCGTGACCATAGCGCCGCATCTTTTGGCTTACTTGCCGCCACAGTATTTGCCTGTTTGCGTGTTGCCGGATTTTTTCATAGATTTTTTAGCCATCACCACTTTTCCCTGTTAGCCCAATAAGCCGCCGAGCATTTGCCCTTGGCAATATTTTTTGCGTGTCTTGCCTTAAACGATTTACGCCGCGCCTTCTCAGATGCGGTCTTCGGATTCTTGCCAGCGCCAGACACACCCTGCTGACCAAACCGAATTGTCTTTATGGACCCGTCCTCGCACCTCGCAACAACCACATGAGATTTTGTCGGGTGGCTTGGGGTGCGCTTCGGCTTGTTATAGCCGGACACTCCCGCCCTTTTAAGTCTGGGGTCCTTAGATGTCATCGTCATCCTCAACTTTAATGTCAGCTAGAATGTTCTCTAGCTCCTGCCTGTCAATGCCCGCCCGTAGCCCAGCGCGTATCACAATTGATATCGCCGCATCCATAATGTGATGCCATTCTACATCAGAACTCATATAAATGCCATTGACATTCATTTCCAGCATTGTCGTGACGGCATCGACCATAGCCATGTCGTCTCGGCTTTCCTCTAGGTCCACCTCAAGGAAGAACTCTGGGGGTAGCTTTGGCTTTGGAAACTTTACGATATTGTCTGACATTGCGGGCACCTTCCGGCTGGTTGTTCCTGATTATACCGACAGGTCAGGCGCTAGACAACTGGCAATAAAAAAGGGGGCCGAAGCCCCCTGTCTGTTATTTTTCCGAGCGGTACTAGGCCGCGATGAATTTCATTAAAAGAACTGTTTTCAAAGCTTCGTTAGCCTTATCAAGAGCCACATAAGCATCACGCATTTCATCGTCATACATTGAATTAACGACTGTTGGCTCTTCGATAATACGGCTCTGAGCTTCTTCGATAAGGATTGAAAGCTTTGCTACTTCTTGCTTAGTCATAATTTTTCTCCCGAAAATCTGCGGAAAATACCGCCATACCATATCTTAGCATACATTTATAATGAGATACAAGTAAATAATTAGCTTTTATTTATAAAATAATGTTTGACACTATGTTTATCCTTAGCGTAGGCTGATAATATATCAACTCAAGGAGAGAAAAAATGGAATATACGCAGATGGAATTAAAAGTCTTGAACATCCTTGCTGATGAGCACGGTTCAGAGTGGCAAACTGAGGATGATGAATATGCTCAGCTTGACACTTATTTGCTTACTACAGATGGCACAGGCGACTGGGGAACAATTTTTGATAATCGCCAGCTTGACCCTAAAATATATCGCGGGGTTATTTCAAGCCTGTTGCAGAAGGGCGCTCTTGAAGAGGACGAATATACAACCGCTCCGATAGGTTCATCTTTCACGGGCCGCAAATGCAAAATGATTGCTATAGCGATTAAACAGGCACCGTTCAATGCAATTAGAGGAGCGGCTTAGTGCCGCTCCGAAAGGAGGCTATAATGGATTATGTTATTTGGTTTAATGATGGGCACCGCGAATCTCTGGGGCACGAAGACCTTGCGAAGTATTCCGAGCGCTTTGACTTCGATGCTGAAGAAGTACAGCTTTCCGGTGATGTAGATTTTCTTGATGAAGACGGCGGCGTTGTCGGCGGTATTTTCAAGGAGGCTAAAAATGGATAGAGTTCTCGGATATATAGGTTACGCGGTCATCATCGCGCTTACCTTGGGCTGGATGGATACGCTGTCACTGCTCGGCATTGAGGATAGCCGGAGCTATACTTGGTGGGCCGTAATAGCTCGAATGGGGGGCTGATAATGGATATAATTACACGCCAAGATGCGATGGAACAGGGCTTGCCCCGATATTTTACCGGTGAGCCCTGCAAACATGGGCATGTGTCTGAGCGTTACACGGGCAACTCTGGTTGCTATCAGTGTTCTTTTGACCTTTCAAGAAAAACCTTGGAAGCCAGAAAAGCAAAGTCCAGACAGCTTATAAGAGTTAGACTTGAAAAAGAACGTGAATCTTTAGAAGAAAAATACGGTCGTAAGGTTCTTAAAAGAGAAGAAGCTAAAGCGCTTGGGTTAATTAGGTACTTTACTGGTAAGCCGTGCGGGCGCGGGCACGTTGATGAACGGCAAACATCTGGTGGGCATTGTATAACTTGCCAGAAGGCTCAAGCTAATACGCCCGAGGCAAGAGCAAAAAAACTTGCTTGGGGAAGAGCTAACAAAGACCGGATGAGGGCGAACGCGCGGAAATGGTATGCTCTTAACAAAGACAACCCAGATTTTAAGCGTCGCACTGCGGAAGGCAAAAAAAAGTATCGAAAAAGACCTGAAGTTCGCAAAAAAGAAACAGAATACGCCCTCCTCTGGATGAAAAAAAATCCCGAGAGAGCCAAAGAAATTGCTCGTCGTGTCTCTAAAAAACGTATGCAAGACCCAAAGCACAAAGCGTACTACGCGGAGCGCACACGGTATCGCCAAGCCAAGCGCAAGAACGCAACCCTTTCTAATATAAAACCTGCCGAGTTCTATAGGTTTTATAAGGAAAGAGACCTATTATCAAAACAAACAGGTGTTAATCACCATGTTGACCATTACTACCCACTAGAAGGGAAAACCATCTGCGGCCTGCATGTCCCTTGGAACCTGCAAATCATAACGGCAGAGGAAAACCTAGCAAAGAACAACAAAACGCCCGAAGAATTCTATGGGCCAGAACACAAAATGAAGGGGGTAATCTAAACAATCCAATTCGTATCGGGGCGTGGGCTGGAACCTGCGCCCCATTTTGTTTGCGTGTAGCCCCCAGCAATAGCGCCCTCCTGTGCAAACGATAGCACAAAAGCATCGGCAACGTCCGGCGACCTCTGGCCCCTGCGCTTCATCTCATCCTTGCTCTCGACCTTCAGCTTGCCATTACTGAGATACTTATACCGTATGCCGGTTATCTCCTGTATCAGCGTATCATCATCGGGAATCTTGCAGGCTCTATCCTCGAACCACTCGCGGGCCTTCCAGAATAATTCGTCGCGCAGGCGATTAAAGCGGTTCTTTAAGCTGGCAGTCTCAGATACCGAAACAGACACAGCGGGGAGGTCCAATTCGCGCAGTCTATCCGCCAAGCCAGCACCCAGCCCGATAGCATCAACAAATATCTGCGTGGGGCGATTGCTGTAATTGCAAGCCTCATATTCAGTCAGCACAATACCGGCAAGCTCCATCAGGTCTTTGCCCTGCCACGTCTTTATCGGCTCTAGCAATAATGGGCCTTGTCTCTTGGCAATCGCACTCCTGTCACCGCCCATGCGGGCCACATCGAGACCCCAGACAGTCGGCGTGGTAGGACTAGGCGTGATATCGCGCTTTACAGCCTCCTCGACAATGTAGAGCGGAACAAGCACATCATCAGACTGCGTGGGGAACTCGCCCAGCACACGGACGCGGTAGACATTGCTATCGACGCCGTATTTATCAGCCATGCCATTAAGGAACTCCTCGGTGACGTATTCGCCGTCCTCGCATGATACCGTGATGTTGTGCCAGTTGTGGCGCTGGGCGTGGAAGGATTCATAAAAGAAGCCGTCAGAGCGGGTCGGGTTCCCACACATGACGGTTTTTGCGCCGGCAGTCGATAGGGCGCCCTCGGCAACCTGAAAGACAACATCGGGCACACCGGATGCCTCCTCAACCAAGAAGAGCATGTTCTCACTGTGGAAGCCCTGCAATGCCTCTGGGCTCTCTTTGCGGCTGGTACGGGCAACAGCGTAACTGTCCTTCGCACCCTTCAGGCTGATTTTATCGGATTTGAACTCAAGCAGGTCCATAAAGCCAGCGGGCAATTTACGCGCCCACTTGTCGATTTC